>Ga0114966_10000621_pt1 | contig 34014 bp, 27 predicted proteins | sample M_130207_XF_Meta_FD_87029 | JGI IMG/M metagenome (GOLD analysis project Ga0114966, IMG submission 87029) | Freshwater microbial communities from Lake Montjoie, Canada to study carbon cycling - M_130207_XF_MetaG | ecosystem: Environmental > Aquatic > Freshwater > Lake | place: Lake Montjoie... | reverse complement strand
TAACAGGCCGCGCATGAGCTGAGCCGCGAGTTGCTGCTTTTGAAGGGTGAAGCCATGCGTCGTCCACCCGACCACCTGCGGTGCAACGAGTGCGAGAACGACCCCACAGATCAGCAGCGCGGCGAAATGCCATGCGGCGCATTGCACGCCGAGGCGCTCGGCACGTCGTAAGCCGCGTCGCTCACGAAGTTCGGCATAAGCTGGCACAAAGGACTCAGGCAGGCCGCCTGCTAGCACGGTGCTGGCGAACGAGAAAAAGCCGAACACGAGCATGAAAGCATCGAGTTCATCCGCCGTGCCCAGTTTAGCCGCGACGACGGCATCTTTGGCGAAGGACACGATCTTGCTGACCACGGTAAGCATCGCCACCAGTAGGAAGCCCGAAACCATGGTCGATCCTGCTCCTCTGGCGAGCAGGGAGCGAAGGGGAAGTGGCAAGGCAAGTCGGATTGCAGGCATCTAGATAAACTATAAACTCCATAAAAAAATTGAGCAAACCTTGCCTCTGTGTTTTTCGGGCCCAAAAAGCGGCTTTCAACCGCCGAAATCCCCCTCCACGGCGAGGCGCTAAACTACGCTGAGCATTTTTCGCTCATGCTTTGTTACGTTGAGCTAGGATCTTCACATTCAAAATTCCTCAATCCATGTCGCACCCTAGAGGGAAGATTAGTGCCGAAATCTCGTATCAACTCCACAATGCGTTCCCTTCTGCTCCTGCTGATCATCTCCCCTCTACTTTCGCGTGCGGCGGAGAAGATCGTCTTCAATCGCGATATCCGGCCACTTCTCTCGGACAAATGTTTCCATTGCCACGGACCAGATGAAAAAGAGCGTAAGAGCGGTCTGCGTCTAGATCAGCGTGATTCGGCCCTGAAACCGGCAAAATCGGGCGCGGTGGCGATTGTTCCTGGCACACCGGATCAGAGCGAACTTATCGCCCGCTGCTTCACAAGCGACGAGGATGACCTCATGCCGCCTTCAAAAATGGGCAAGCCGCTTACCGATCGCGAAAAAGCGTTGCTCGAACAATGGGTGGCTGAAGGGGCCGAGTATCAAGGACATTGGGCCTTAATTGCGCCCGTCAAGCCGACCTCTCCAGGTCCGCACAGCATCGACGCTTTCATCACCACCCGCCTTGCCAAGGAAGGATTAAAGCCATCACCAGAAGCGGACCGCGCCACATTGATTCGCCGTGCTTCACTTGATTTGACCGGTCTGCCACCGACACCATTTGAGGTTGATGCATTTGAAAAAGACACCTCACCAAACGCATATGAAAAGGTGGTGGATCGCTTGCTCCAATCACCGCACTACGGCGAGCGCATGTCGATGCAATGGCTCGACTTCGCGCGTTATGCGGACAGCCACGGCTTCCAGACCGACAGCAGCCGCAGCATGTGGCCATGGCGTGACTGGGTGATCCGTTCGTTCAACGAGAACAAGCCCTTCGACCAATTCACCATCGAGCAAATCGCCGGAGATCTGCTACCAAAAGCCACGCTCGATCAAAAAGTCGCGACCGGTTTCAATCGCAATCATCGTATCAATGGCGAAGGCGGAATCATCGGCGAAGAGTGGCGGATTGAAAACATCATCGACCGCGTAGAGACGACGGGCTTCACCTGGTTAGCGCTGAGCCTGAACTGCTGCCGCTGCCATGATCACAAATTCGATCCCATCAGCCAGAAGGAGTTTTATCAGCTCTTTTCCTTCTTCAACAACACCAGCGACCGCGGCACCATTACCGGCGGATCCAATCGTGCCGGTGGCAACGAAGACCCTGTGGTCACCGTCAGCGATCCAGCAACAACCCTGAAACTGGCTGCGATGCAGAAAGACATCGACACAGCTAAACAGCAGGCTGCGGTTGCACGTAAAGATCTGGCCAAGCTGATCGCTGAGTGGGAGCCTCAGGCACTGAAAAATCTGGTGCAAGCACCGAATGCTTGGGCACCGCTCCAACCAACTCAGGTCGTCTCCAAACTTGCTGACAAAGGCGCAAAACTCACCCTGCAGAGCGACGGCTCTTACCTAGCCAGTGGACCGAATCCAGCGAATGACACTTATCTATTTGATGCTCCTCTACCGAAGGACGGCATTACAGCCATCCTGCTCGAATGCCTGCCCGATCCTTCACTGCCAAATCAGAGCCTGGGCCGCTATTCCAACGGCAACTTCGTGCTGACGGACTTCGACGTCTTCATTCAAGAACCCGGCGGCAATCCTGTGAAGCAAACTCTTGCCCGAGTGGCGGCTGATTACTCACAGAAAGGCTATGAGATTGAAAAAATTCTCAAACGTAGTGCCGGAAAAGGCTGGGCCATTGATGGTAACAGCAAGAAAGATCCACGCCGAGCCATGTTTGTGCTGCAAAAGCCGCTGCAAGCCCCTGAAAACACTCAGATCCTTCTCCGCCTGCGTCATGAAGCCATCGGTGGTCACAACATCGGCCGTTTCCGACTCTCCTCGGCAAGCGCACCTGCGGAGACCCTCAAGTATGATGGAGACACACAACTGGCCGCCGTGAAAGCCATTCTCGAAATCCCCACTGCCAAGCGCAATGCCAAGCAGAAAGCCGAACTCGAGAAGTTCTTCCTCGCCAACGTGGATAATGCCATCAAACGCGCTAACGACCTCGCTACGGCTAAACAGAAAGCGCTCGACGATGCCAAGAACAAGCTGCCAAACGTCATGGTGATGGAGGAAATGCCGCAACTGCGTGATGCTTTTATCCTCAGCCGTGGCGAATATGACAAGCCTACCGTTAAAGTAAGCATGGGTCTGCCTGCAGTATTGCCGCCGTTGCCCAAAGGTGCGCCGCTCAATCGTCTCGGACTCGCCAAATGGCTCGTCAGTCCTTCCAATCCGCTCACCGCCCGTGTGTGGGTCAATCGCGCTTGGGAAAAGTTCTTCGGCTTCGGCTTATGCAAAACTACTGAGAACCTCGGCTCGCAGGCCGAATACCCGGTGCATCCTGAACTGCTTGATTGGCTGGCCGTGGAATTCATGCGCAGCGGCTGGGACATGAAAGCGCTGCAAAAACAACTGGTCATGAGCCAGACCTACCGCCAGCAAAGCAAGGTCACACCCGAACTCATCGCCAAAGATCCCGAAAACCGCTTACTGGCACGCGGACCACGTTTTCGCCTCGCCGGTGAGCTGGTACGCGATCAAGCGCTCGCCTTGAGCGGACTACTTGTGCCGAAGATCGGCGGCGACAGTGTGCGCCCCTACATGCCCGAAGGCGTGTGGGATGAAACGAGCAAGTATGGCAATCTGCGCGGCTACAAGAACGACACCGGCGAAGGTTTGTACCGCCGCACGATGTACACCATCTGGAAACGCACCGCCGCACCGCCCACGATGCTACTCTTCGACTCCCCTTCCCGTGAACTCTGCACCGTGAAGCGTTCACGCACGAACACGCCTCTGCAAGCGCTTGCGTTGCTCAATGAAGTAACCTTCGTCGAAGCCGCACGCTCTTTGGCCCAGCGAATCCTCAAAGAAGGCGGCTCCACACCCGATTCACGCATCGCTTATGGCTATCGCCTCGTCACCGCCCGTCCGCCTGATGCTGATGCCAAACGCATTCTGCTCGCGGGATTGAATCAGCGTATCACTGAATTCAAAGCCTCGCCCGAAGCCGCCGCCAAGCTCATCGCCACCGGCGAATCAAAACCCGACGCCTCGCTCAATCCTGCTGAACTCGCCGCCTACACCATGACGGCCAGCGTTCTGCTCAATCTCGACCGCACCATCACCCGCGACTGACATGATCTCCTCCACGCTTCAACTGCAAGACCGTCTCAACCGACGTGCATTTCTCAAACACAGCGGCCTCGCGCTTGGTTCCACCGCGTTGGCTTCACAAATCGCGGCTGCGCCCACGCATTTCGCGCCGAAGGCAAAACGCATCATCTACCTGTTTCAAAGCGGTGCGCCGTCGCAAATGGATCTATTTGATCCAAAGCCGCAGATGGAAAAACATCGTGGGGAAGACTTGCCAGCCTCGATTCGCTTGGGACAACGACTCACGGGCATGACCTCAGGGCAAAAGACGTTTCCCGTGGCACCGTCGATGTTTAAATTCGCTCAACACGGTCAAGGCGGCGCGTGGATCAGTGAGTTGATGCCGAACATTTCCAAGATCGCCGATGAACTGTGTTTCATCCGCTCCATGCACACGGAGGCAATCAATCATGATCCAGCGATCACCTTCTGCCAGACAGGTTCGCAGCTTGCAGGACGTCCGAGCATCGGTTCATGGCTCAGCTATGGACTGGGCAGCGCTAATCGCGATCTGCCAGCCTATGTAGTGCTCACCTCGTTCGGTACTGGTCGTCGCGATGACCAGCCGCTCTATGACCGCCTGTGGAGTTCCGGCTTTTTACCCACACAGCACCAGGGCGTGAAGTTTCGTAATGTGGGAGATCCAGTGTTGTATCTCTCCGATCCAGCAGGGGTGAACCGTAGCATGCGGCGTGGCATGCTGGATGAACTCTCTGCTTTGAATCAGCACGATCATCAGCTTTTCGGCGATCCTGAGATCACCGCCCGTGTAGCTCAGTATGAAATGGCCTTCCGCATGCAAGCGAGTGTGCCTGACTTGACCGATACCTCGAAGGAGCCGCAGCATGTGTTGGACGAATACGGCCCAGAAGTAAAGACGCCCGGCACCTATGCGGCGAACTGCCTTTTGGCACGTCGTTTGGCAGAACGCGATGTGCGCTTCATCCAACTCTTCCACATGGGCTGGGATCATCACGGCGGTCTGCCTACTGCAATCAAAGGTCAGTGCCGTGACACAGATCAACCGACGGCGGCTTTGATCAAAGATTTGAAGCAACGCGGGCTGTTGGACGACACGCTGATCGTGTGGGGCGGTGAGTTTGGCCGCACCATTTACTCCCAAGGCACGCTGACGGAGACGAATTACGGTCGCGATCATCATCCACGCTGTTTCACCGTCTTCATGGCTGGTGCAGGTGTCAAAAAGGGCACAACCTACGGCGAAACAGACGACTACTGCTACAACATCACGCGTGACCCTGTGCATGTGCATGATTTGAATGCCACGATTCTCCATTTGCTCGGCATCAACCACGAACGACTAACCTTCCCGTTCCAAGGGCGTGATTATCGTCTGACGGACATTCATGGCAGCTTAGTGAAGGGTGTGATCGCGTAGTGGCGAGGTTTGTGCCATTCTCAAGGCATGAACTTTCCTGATCTGCCGCTATCGACACCATCATTGCTGTTTCCAGCCATTTCGTTGTTGATGCTGGCCTACACGAACCGCTTTCTAGGTTTGGCAAACGTGGTGCGCTCATTGCATGCAACATGGCGAACTTCAGGCGACCCGGCACTGGTGGCACAGATCGACAATCTACGGCGTCGCATCGGCATCATCAAACGCATGCAAACCCTGGGCGTGCTAAGCATGATGGCTTGCACGATCAGCATGGCGCTGCTGTTCTTCGGCAATCAAATGGGTGGCCAGATCGCCTTTGCGTTCAGTCTGGTGGTGATGATCGCCTCGTTGGGATTATCTTTGTGGGAAATTCAAATGTCTGGAACGGCCCTCGATCTCCAGTTGCGCGATGTGGAGAGAGGGGAAAGATGAACTCGCCCATCAACCACATGAAACCGCTTCACCTACTCACCGTTCTACTCACTGCCGTCTTTTCCGTTCAAGCCGTCACGCCGGATGGCAAACAGAAGCTCGTTTTGATCGCTGGCAAACCCTCGCATCCGCCCGGCATGCATGAGTTTCGAGCCGGAACGATGTTGCTGGAGAAATGTCTCAAGAGCGTGCCCAATTTAGTCGTAGATCGTCATGAAATGGGCTGGGTTAGTGATGAGAAGACCTTTGCTGATGCCGATGCGGTGGTGATTTATGCCGATGGTGGTGGCAAGCACCCGGCGGTGGTCGATGGACATCTCGAATCACTGCGCACACTGATGACGAAGGGCGTGGGCTTTGGCTGCATGCACTACGGAGTCGAGATCGTGCCGGCTGATGCGAGCAAGGAGTTTCAGGAGTGGCTAGGAGGGCACTACGAGAATGCTTACTCATGCAATCCGATCTGGGATGCGAAATACACGGAACTGCCAAAGCATGCAATCACGCGCGGCGTGGAACCTTTCACGACGAAGGATGAGTGGTATTTCCACATGCGTTTCCGCCCGGCTTTTGATCACGGCGTGAAGCCTGCGGAAGATGGCGAGGCTAAGTTTGCGCCGATTTTGGTGGCGACGCCAAGCGATGCCACTCGTGATGGACCGTATGTCTATCCGAAGGGGCCGTATCCGCACATCCAAGCGGAGAAAGGCAGCGCAGAGACAATGATGTGGGCGATTGAACGTGCGGACGGAGGCCGCGGCTTTGGCTTCACCGGCGGTCACTTTCATGACAACTGGGGCAATGCCAATGTGCGCAAGGCAGTGCTCAACGCGCTGCTATGGGTTACGAAAGTTGAGGTTCCGGAGAAAGGTGTCAAATCAGAAGTGTCCACTGAGGAATTGCAGCTGAATCTTGATCCTAAATCGCCACCGAAACCTAAAAATGCCGGGATCAAAACGCCACGCGTTTTTGAACGTGTGGCCGCACGCTGATCAGAGGTATTTCTTGGTGAACAGCGTGCGCTGGAAGGATGCGAGTCGTTGGAGGATGTTTTTAAGCATCAGTTGATGCTGGTCAATCATCGCGAACTTCGCGGGCTCGGAAAGCTTCATGGTCTCACATTGCGCGTGAACGCGCTCGACAGCGATTTTGAGTTCCTTGAGTTTCTGACTGACTTCATCGGTGATGCGGCTTTCTTGGATGGTGTTACCGAGTTTCTCGGCCTCACGTGAGAGATAAGAGACGGTGTCTGGCAGCGCCTGACTACCACCGACCAGCGTGCCAGTCGTATAATCTACTTTCGGCTTGCCGGGCAGATTCGGGCGCTGTGGCACGACGGATTGTGGTTCAAACGGTAAACCACCACTGCGAGCATCAATGATCGTTGGCGTGATGAACAGCATGAGGTTTTTGTGATTCTTGCTCCGGCTCTTGTAATTAAAGAGCCATTTCAGTCCTGGAATCTTGCTCAGGAACGGCACACCGGCCTGTCCCTCACGTTCGCGAGCTTCATCAAGTCCGCCAACAGCCACAGTGTAGCCTGAATCGATTTCCACGGGCGCGCTGTACACACGTGATGAGGCAATCGGGTAAGGATTCCCCGAGATGACCTGGGTGCCGATGATGCTGGAAACGATGACCGCCATGTTGAGGAGCACCTTGTCTGACTGCATGCGTTTTGGCAGAATATTTAAGACCGTCCCGATCGGCAGATAAGCAACTTTGCTGGTGGTGGTGGCACCAACCGCTCCCGCACTAGCGGTGGAACTCGCGTCGAGCACGGGCTGGTTAACCACGCTACGAATAGCGACCTCACGATTGCTCAGCGTAACCATTCGCGGGTATGAAGTGGTGTTGGTTTCATCATCGCGCATCATGGCACGCAACTTGACGTTCACATCTTGAGCACTGAGAACGCTAAGCGCCGGCCAACCCAGTGTTTTGCCAACATTGTTCATATTAAAGCAGCTCAGCAAAGGCGCCACATCTGCACGAAATCCGCCGGTCGTTGGCACGTTGTTGTAGTCAATATTCACTGTCTGGGCACCAGTAGTGGGATCTGTCGTGGCAGCTGTCTTGGTCACTTGGCGGAAATTTCCAGTCTCGAGCGTACCCGTCCAGTCGATGCCAAATTCGCGTGAAGGGTCACGTGACGTTTCGATGAATTTCACCTCAATGGCGATCAATGTCTGCGGCTTATCGGCCGCTGTGAGATAACCCTCCACCCACAAGTGCTGAAGACGCGTGGCAACAATGTAAAGCGTGTTGGAATCAGATTTCCAGATCACCTTAGGCTTCCGCACTGAGCTGAGTTCGTTGGAGTTCATTGCACGCGCGGCATTCTCATCCGTGCCGCCAGCTGCCATGCCGGGAATGCCCACAGCAGACTGTCCTGCATCCATTTCCTCCGGTGGCAGTCCCAACAAAGCGCGAATATCATTGATAACTTCACTGCGCTTGACGGCAAAGGTCTGACTTGTGCCCTGAAGATCCATTCCCGCCGCAGCGCCACTGAAGCCCCCACCACTGCTGCCACCTGATTTAGAAGCACCTGAAGATCCTGAGCCAGAGTTCACACGCTCGACCAACTCAAGTGCGTTGTGCTTGATCTCATAGGATTTACCGAGGAGTTCGCGGTCATCCGCAGGACGAATGTACCAAATGCCATTATCAGGAATAATGGCGAGGCCGTTGGCTTTGCAGAGCGTCTCGAGCACCTGAAACGGACTCGATTTGATCGAAAACGTGATCAAACGGCTGCCATCAGCACTGTCATCAGGCAAAGAAAAGAAGGAGATGCCTGCATCCGTGGCAAGAAAGCGGAGCACGTCGCTGAGCATGGCTTTAGAAAAATCATACTGCTGTGGAGCAGCCGACCGCAGCCTAGACGCCTCGGCCTCATACTCAGGCGTCATTAAGTGCATGTTACTCTGATTGAACTGAGCACGCAGTGTGGTTCCCGACAAACAAGTCAGGGCTAGACAGAAAATGATCTGGAATTGTGCGGTTAAAGAGCGCATATTATAATAATTATAACATTAGTGGAAAAACAAATCAAATAGCATTTAACAATGTTCTCTGCTGATTTTTTGCTTCTAGAGAAACTTAAAATGACTGAAATAATACCCCACGCCTCACAAATCCACTCAATTTTATATAATTTCCATATCTTTACCTTGAAATTAGGTCTGTTTAAATATTTAGTACGTTAGTTATGTTTTTCAGTCAAAAAATGGCTTGTGACCCAGCCTCACGCAGTTCGAACTGCCGTGTCGGCTTTTCGTTGCTCGAACTGGTCATCACAATCGCCATCATTGGTGTGATCGTCACCGTGGGGGTGTCTCTTATTATGGATGACGCCGGTTCCGCCCATGTGGCTAAGCTTGAATCCGATGTCTCGACGCTGAATCAAATGGTGGCCTTATATGTAGCAGATGGTGGCAGCGTGGCGGGTCTGACCAGTCCACAGGCTGTGCTCGACAAAATGAAACGCATCCGTCCTCAAGCGGAATGGCAGCGCCATGTGGGAACGGTCTCGGGCAGGCTGCTGGATGTGCGCTTGCGCGCCAAAATCACCACGAAGCCTGATAACGATAACAACCCCAGAGTCGTTTGGAACCGGATCAAACAGCGCTTCGAGCTAAGCCAATCCGCAGGAAGTGCGGTCGCCGAGTTTTATCTGGATGAATCTCTCGCAACGGCCGATTTCGGCACCGAAACACGAACCAAGTCTGCCGTAACGTATAATTCAGGCACCAAAGGCTGGGTCTGGGGTGCATCTGTAGCAGACCCGGCAGCCAATTACCTGAATCCGCAGCCTGTCAGTGCTCCTACTGCAGCAAACGGCTTCAACCCGAGCGAAACAGCACCATCATCATCTGATCCGCCAGCCGATACTGGCAGTGGCGGCGGTGGTGGCACTGGCGGTGGCGGCGGTGGCACCCCTACACAGCCCACTCTGACTCTGCTGCCCCGTCCCGTCATTGCTCCCGCTGGTGGCACCTTTGCATTCGCCAGTTTTCCCACTTCGGCCACCATCAGCCGCAATGGCGCACTGCCTGACGTTTCCAAACTGATGTATCGCATCAATTCCGGCGCTTGGATCGAATATACCGGCTCAACGATATTGTTGACTCCTGCGATGAATATCCAGGCCCGCAATGAAACGACCCGACCAGCGGAATACGCCACTGGTTCGACGGCTTCTCAGACCTATTACCGGCTCACGACGGGCTTTAGCGGCACAGGTGACGGTAACTGGGGCAATGCCATTGGCGGCACCAACCTTGTTACCAACATTCAAAACGGTACCGAGACCTCCACCTTCAAGCATGGCAACACCAAGCTTGATCTCGGGAACGGCGAATACCTCGACGCGGGTGTGGAGAACGTGCTGAGTTTCACACGCGCGAGCTTTGACACCATCACGCCGAACACCTGGTTCAAGTTTGGTGAGGTCCAGATGCTCAACGGCACCACTTTCTACAACAGCGAGGCCACAGGCGTCACTCTTTCTGTGAATCTGAGTCTGTCGCAACCCGCGTTGAATTTCACCACGCACATCGATCTCGGTCTCACCAGCACCGAAAACACGAGTGATCGTCTCGCAAGCGCCGACATCGTCCAACTCAACAATCCCACGACGGACGTCCGCGTCACCATCGACGGCATTGAATACCGTATGGAACCTTCATGGGCCACGCTCGATCCGGGCGCCGGTGTCGTGCAGGGCAACAAATTCCTCATTTTTGAAGGCGCTACAGCAAAAGCGGAACTCCGCGCGCGCTTCACCAGCAACCGTTAACACCAACCATCATGGAAGACATTCACGAACGCAGTCAACTTGGCTACCGGATGCTTCATCTGTCGAAGGATTCGGGAGTCAGTGACTTTTATGTAACTCCGTGGGAAGCCTTGACCTATAAGCGCAACGGCAAACTGTTTTATGACTCATTCATCTACCAGCCCGAACGTCCGCTCGAGTTTACCGCAGGCTGCATCGACTATGCGTTGCAGCTAGGGCCGCGACGTTACCGTGTTAACCGCATGGTCACGCGTGGACGTCCCCGCTGGGTGCTGCGTCTGTTGCCTGAAAGCATTCCAGACATCAGCAAGCTCATGGTGCCGCCTCCGGCCATCAAAGCGTTCCTAGAGGCCAAAAACGGTCTGTTTCTCGTCTGCGGAGCCACCGGTTCCGGTAAATCGACCACGATTGCGTCCATGATTCTCGAACGCGCCAAACGGCGTCAGGAACATGTGCTCACGTTCGAGGACCCTATTGAATTCGTCTATCCTTCAGGCATTCCGTCCCTCGTTTCACAACGAGAAATCGGCACTGACGAACTCGACTTCAATAAATCCCTGCGCGCAGCTCTTCGTCAGGCACCGGATGTGATTCTGGTGGGAGAAATTCGTGATGGCGAAACAGCAGAAATCGCGCTGCAAGCCGCAGAAACCGGCCACGTCGTTGTGGCCACACTGCACACTTCGTCAGCGGCGCAGACCGTACAACGCTATCTCAAACTCATCCCGAGTGATCGCATGGAAAACGCCATGCTCTCCTTCGCCGACTCCATCCGCGGCATTCTCTGCCAGCGCCTGTTGTTTGATGAAAACCGCGGCAAACGCTTCCCCATTCACGAACTGCTGCTGCCTTACGACTCCGTGTGCGGCATGATTCGTCGTGGTGAATTCAAGAACCTCGACCAGGAACTCGAAGCGGGTTTCACACGCGGCATGGTCAGCTTTGAGCGCTGCCTGAACATGCGAATGGCTGACGGCTGGAAACCTTCCACCGCGCGCAAGACCGGCTACACCGAACATGAGGTGTACGACTTCCTTTCCAAAGAACAACTCACTTCTATTTATGCTGTTGGATGAAATAAAATCTGTACTGAGCTTCGCCGCTTTTAAAGCCGACCCTGACGACTCTGCCGTCCCATGGGGAAAACGCTATGAAGCGCGCAAATCTCTTCTTCTCAACATCAGCCGCGGCTCCGTAAGCTGGCGTTCCATCAATAAACGTGGTCGCTTTGAGGAAGGCGGCGTGCAGGAGGGCGAGCTTGCTGACGCCGCGCCGCAACGTGCCGAGGAGTGGCGCGCCATGGTGGAAGGTGGGTGGTGCTCAGTATCGGTAAACCACCGTTTCATCATCAGCCTCGAAAACAACCTGATGCGCGGTGACAACTGCGTGACCCTGCTGCGCACGAATCCGCGCGCCGTGCTAGGCCCCAAGTATGACCGCGGCAAACGCTACGCTATCTGCCATCATCCCGAGACTACTGCTAGCCTCCTGCTGGCAGTGGAAGAGTCATTGGTCAAAGTAACCGAAGACACACTCAGAACGGTCAACCTGAAGCCTGGACGGGTCTGTTGTGGCCTGTTTGCCATGCTTGAGCATGCGATCTTGAGCATTTTTCGCGCAAGCTCAGGCGGAACTCCCTCGGACTTCGTGCTTATCGCCGCTTGCGAAGGATCGCTGGGAGTCTTGGTGCAACAAGAGGGCCAGTGGCGTGATATTCGCTGCCGTAGCGGTCTCGGACCTGAGGCGGTGGAAACCGCGTTGCAGATCATCAGCCCATTGCTGGCTAAAGTGCCACAGGGTAGCCCGGTCTATTTTGTCGGTGACGGACATGATAACAAATTCCGCACCGAATTGATGCTCCATCTCGAAAAGGTCGGTGCCGCCGATCTCACACAGGATGATCTGCTTTGGACGATCCTCGGCGAACATTAAATGCCTCACTTCCCATGAACGAATATCTCTGTCACGATTTCAAAACGCCACGCAACGACACCTCGCGTCGCCTACCTTCATCGTTCCGCGCTATTCCAGTGATCTTTTATGTGGCGCTGATTGGCAGCGCCTACGTGATGACCATGGACTACTTCAACTACAAGCGTGCGCTCAAGCAAAAAGTTGAAGCCGAAGAGCGCCAAGGACTCAGCGAATCCCAGCGTGACTCTTTCAAGAACGAAAAGAGCAATCTCGAATCCGAGGCCATGAAAGCAGAAAAAGTCGCCGAGTGGATGGAGGGCGCTCGCAACATCCAGCCCATCGCCGTCAAGATTGCCCGTGCTGTGCAGACAGAAACTCGCATCACTCAGGTGGCATTGGAGCGTAGCGAGCAAGTGCCAGCCAACATTGCTCTGACGATTCATTTGAACGGCTCCAAAGTTTCCACCGAACTGGCCGCTATCGAGTCCGCCCTCGGCCAGTTGCTTTATCGCTCTTACTCGCCGCAGCAAACGAAGAACGGCGATGTCGTCGAATACCACTCAACGCTGGTGCGCCAGACAGAATAACCTCTTCCCTGCCCATTTCCGCTATGAACCCGAAGCAACTCGCCTGCGTCATCCTGCTGCTGATTATCGGCACGATGACCTATACTGCGCAGATCATCCACAACAAGGTGGCCACCACGCGCGCCGAAGCAGAGGATGCCGAAAGCGCCGCCGTCACCGCTGAAAACGAGCGCGCCACCGCCGAAATCGAAACTGGTGTATTCAAGACGGACACTGAAGAAGTGCGCCGCTTTCTGCGCTCGTGGCTACCGGCCGTTGAACGCGTGCAAACCCAACAGGAAGCAGAGCAGACCATTGAACTTAGCCTGCGCGAACGCGGCATCAATCTGGTGCGCTCACGCAAAACCGAGCTCAAAACCACTGCGGCAAACAAGATCATTCCAAAATCCGTCCTCACCACCCTGACTATCGAAGAGGAGTTTGCCAAGGTGCTCAACTGGCTGGGCGACATCGAGCGCCGCTTGCCCACGGCACGCATGAAAGTCGTGCAGATCACCGGTGGCAGCACCGGTCGTCAGTTGAAAATGGAGGTCTCCTTTGAAACGCCCATCTTTGACCTTGCCGCCGCCGATGCGGAAAAGAAAAAACTACAGCCCAAGGCTACTGAAAAAGCCAAAGCTAAAAAATCCTAGTCCATGAACACCATTTACAGACTGTTACTACTTCCAGGCCTGTTTTGCATCTTCATGGTGCCTTTGCTGCATGCCCAGGAGGCAGTCATCGGCGAAGAAGGCGAAAAGCGCGTGCAGTATCAACTCGTGCTGCCGGATGAAAAGACGCCAGAAAACGTCAGACCAGAGGAACACAATCCCTTCGAATCCGAAAGCGAGGCACAAAACCGCCTAGCTCCCGGTGACACTGAGGAAAACCGCGTGCGTGACAAGCTCTTAAAGCTCACCGTGGTAGGTACAGTGCGCATGCCAGATGGTCGCATGAGTGTGCTGCTCGGGAACATCACGCTCGAGACCGGGCGTGTCGTGCCGCCCGTCCTGCCGGAGCAACTCGTGGAACTGCGGGTGAAAAACATCACCTCGGAGTACATCGAATTAGCCTGGCAGGAAAAACGCGCCACCGGCCTGCCGCCAAAACTCATGATCATCCCAATTAACATTGCCCCAAAAGTCCGCTATCAAATGCTCGGGCAGACAGAAGAAGAGGGAAAAAGCAGCAAAGGCGCAAATGCCACGATGGATCTACCAATGCGTGATCTTGTGGCCGAATCGCCGCAGTACAACCCACCAACTGCGCTGCCGGTAGATGAGCCGCAGCCATCACGTGCGGAACTCGTTCTGGATGATCCGATCCCCAACATGCCAGCACCAGCACAGCGGATATTCACCAAGCCACCAGCGCCAAAGCTTGAAACACCGCAGCCGCCTGCCCCATCGCAAGCGCCGGCAGCAGCACCCGCCACACCACCCGCATCGCCCGCCGTTGAGTCTGTGGTGCGCATGCTCTTTGGCAATCCCAATCCGGCTCCCAAATGAATCATCGCGCACATCAGTCAGGAGGTTTCACCTCCGTGGAACTCCTGCTGGTGCTAGCGCTTTCTGCCGTGGTCATTGGCGGTGCCGTTGTTTCTTATGGCACCATTGTGCGTAGTCAGCCGAGTGTATCCTCCGTTGTCACAGTGCCGCTGGGCATTGCTCGAATGCAGAACTTTTATGGCCTCTCCAGTGATACGGTGAACGTGGCTATGGCACCCCAGTATGGAGCGCTCTCGCTTGCGGAAGAGCTGCGTGAGCAGTTTGTGACAGACACGCTCAGCGCCACCGCCGTTTTTTGCCTGCCTCGCGACAGCATGAACACCTGGCGTCCATCTGTCATCGCCTACAACCCGGCGGTGGATGAAGAACTGGATACGCCACAGAAATTTCGCACGCACATCGTCGCTCGTGCCAGCGTGCCAGCGACGCTTTATCGCGACTATCGCAATCCACTTAATGACACCGCCACGGTGCCACAGAACGCCAGCATCTTCGTGCTCGGCTACAGCAAGTATCCCGGTTATCTCAAGGTCAATGCCATCTACGACATCGATGTTCTTCGCTTCACCGGCACCACTGAACCCAATGGCATTTATGCTTCGGTAAAACGCTACGCGGACTCCGCCACGACCACCACACCCTCCACGCTCAACTACATGGGCGGCTACGATGTGTTCTTCGCACCCTCCGTGCCCAATCCCACCAGTAGCAGCCAGTGGGCAACGGATGGTTTCACGCCGCTCTTCATCACATTCGAGCGTGCCTCGCGTCTCGCGCTGCGGGAAACACCCGCCACGATCGAACGTTTCAAGCGTGCCTCAGAACGCCCCTTTTACTTCATCTGGTGGCCAGATCCAGCCGCACGTCATCTCGGCGCGGTGGCAAACACCCTCGCCTCCAGCGATCCGCGCCAAGCCTACAATCAAATGGCGGGTCGCACGGCCTTCATGTTCACCGTGCCAATGTTTCCGGCGCTTTGATCTCACTGCATGCACATCCCACGTCACACTCACTATCGCACGCAGCACGGCGCCCTGATGGCCGCGGCGCTCATGCTGATGATTGTGAGTGGCATCTTTGTTTCCTCCTGGGTCACACTGATGAGCACACGTGCCGCACAGGTCAGCTATTTGGAAGACATCACCAAACGGCGCATTGGTGTCGAAAGCTCCCGACTGCTCGGCTGGCAATGCGTCAGCGCTAAAGCCTTCGACCGCAACGGCACCCTCGCCGCCAGTCAAAACACCGTTCTCGGCAGTAACGTCGGCGGTTTCAACACCATCAACGGCTGGAACAATCTCAATGTGTACACCTCCACCAGCACAGCGGGTGGCATGAGCACCGTGTTTCCCTACAACCACACCGGCCTGCGCCCTGGTGCAACGTATCTCACCGTCGAGCAGTTCGCACGCCCGGCAGCAGGCGTCGCTGGCAACATTGACGACTTCAATGCGTGGCAGTTCCTCAAAACCATGCCGCCGGTGCTCAATGGCGATGTCTTTTGCGTCTATCGCAAACCTGACGGCGTCAGCACCGAACTCGACATCTACCGCGACGCCGTTTCCGGCAGCGCTGGTCATCATGCCAACTGGACCGTTCAGGGGCGCACTGTTGTGCGACATCCGCCCTCCTTTTTCGTCAGCAGCACACCCAGCCCGCTCCAGTTACCCTTCCTCACCAAGTCGCTCTACATCCAGTCGCATGCCGCGGCGGAACCGCCTGCCATCCCCTACCCGGTTTATGGCACCGACTTGAACAGTAAAGCGCTGCTGCCCTCCAACATGCCAGTCGTTCCGAGCACCACCGGTCCAATCGGCGGCAGCGGCAACCGTAGTCAACTCGGCTACCTCAATGTCGTGAAGAATGACAGCAATCCAGACAACTCACTCTGGCACTTTCAAGACCGCGAAGCTGCTGCTGGCCGAACTCCCACCATTACCATCGACGTGGCCAGTGTTTTCAACTCCGCCACCGAGGCCTACTGGATCGCTGAGCAGAAGACTCCCACTTACACACCGCCAGGCTGGCCTTCCGGCTACGACGACAAACTCAAAGTCCTCTTCATCAAGCTCGACAGCGCATATCTTAAAAACATGCGCATCTACGGCGTCGTTGATCAGATCATCTTCGTCGGCCAAAGCAACGCCAGTGCCTTCAGCAGCGCCGCAGCCTTGAAACCCGTCATCATCACGATCATGCCCAACGGTGCCAAAGGTCGCTGGGTGCGCGACATCCGCTTTGAGCGCGAAAACAACCGCCGCCATGTCCTCGCCTTCCAAGATGACAACGGTCGCCCGGTGGAACTCTCTTGGGTCAACAATCCCATCGCTGGCACTGAATTCCGCTGGCGCTGCGTTCTCGTCAACGAGTACCAAAGCATCATGTTCAACATGCCCACCACGCTCACCCAGAGCATTCGCTGGATCGGTGGCGTCATGACCAACTGGACTGTCAAACGCCGCGCAGCTGGTGGCACGAATCCAAGTCGCCTGATCTTCTCCGGCGACACTGATCCCACCGTCCCCGCCGCCACCAACGTTGGCCCCGCCTTCGCCACCTTCCTGCCGCGTGACGCGTGGCTGGAGTCCTACTTCCTTCCCGTCGCACCGCCATGAAGCATCACCGTTTACCATTGTTGACTATGGTTGACCGTTGTTTGCGATGGTTCGGCAAACCATCGTCAACCACCGTGAACGACGCGCAGCGTCCTCAACCACCGTCAACCGCCCGCAGGGCGCGTGGCTACACACTTATCGAGGTGCTCGCTGCCGGTGCGATCATTTCCATCGGCACCACGGCCATGGTCAGCCTCTCATCCACCCTCATGCTGCAGGAGGAACTCAGCACTCGTGTCGCCGTCACACGCAATTATCAGGAGAACATGGTGCGACTCTGGCAGCTGGGTCTTTCCACCGTGCAGGTCACCGCGCTCATGCCCGCCCTGACGCAGAACGCCATTCTGCAACAAGCGATCTTTGGCAATCCTGCCATCGTCGAAAGCGGCACCACCACCGTCAACGGTGTCGTCATGGAGACCGCCCTCTGCACCGCGATCGTCAACAGCTCGCAGAATCCCGCCATCAAGGCTGCTGGGGCTTCCTTCACTCTCACCGCCTACCGCCCACGCCTCATCACCGAACTCCGCCCACCACCGCCGTAAGCCAGCTCTTCTACCTTTTGCCTCTCTCATCTCCGCCTTTCCCCTCCCTCCCGCCATGCTTAAAAAAGTCAAAATCACCAACGTCCATACCGGCAAGTCTTCTGAAGCCTTGGTGGATACAGATACCGATGAAAAAGCCCTCATCGGCGCTGGCGTGGCCCAGAATGAAACCACCACGGTTCAAACCATCACTGGCGTTGATGAAAAGCTCCAGCGCCTTACCAGCCCAAAGGCCAACACCGATGACAGCGCTGCCTTCTTCTCCGGTTTAGGCCGCTGCTTGGAGCGTAACATCACCCTCACCAAGAGCCTTTTGTTGCAGACCAACCGCGTCAAATCTCCCATCTATAAAGGCATGATCGCCGAGGTCGTCCACGCCATCTCCGTTGGCGACAAATTCAGCGACGCCATCACCAAGTTCCCCAAGATCTTCCCCGATGACATGCTCTCCCTCATCATCGCTGGTGAGGAAGCAGGTCAGCTTGCCAAGGTTTGCAAACGCATCGCTGTCTCGCAGAAAAAATCCTCCAAGATCATCAAGAAGCTCAAAGGCGGCCTCATCTATCCAGCCGTTGTTATCGTGCTCGGCGTCGTCGTCGTCATCGTCATGAGTTTCACGCTCGTGCCCGCCATGGCCAAGCTGTTCTCCTCCTTCAAGACCGAGCTACCCATGGGCACCAAGATCCTCATCGCTCTCTCGGATCTCTTCATGCACAAGCCCTACATGGCCATTCTGCCTTTCGTCGGCCTGTATTTCTTCTTCTCCAACTGGGGGAAGATCAGTTCGATTCGTGCCGTGCAGGATCTTTTCCTCAAACTCCCCGCCGTCGGCGTCATCGTGCGTAAATCCGCCGCCGCCACCGGCTTCCGCACCCTCTCCATGCTCACCGAGTCGAACGTCCGTCTCTCCAACGCCCTCGACATCACTGCTCAAGCCAGTTGGCATTACCACTACAAGGAACTCTTCATCCGCCTGCGCGAGCACATCGCCGTCGGCCGCACCCTGCATGAAGCCTTCCTCATGGAGTCCCACTGGCTCGGCCCCGACGCGCGCAATCTCTGCGGCCTCATCGAACTCGCCTCCGAAACCGGCTCCGGCACCGAAATGCTCGCCGAAATCGCCGACGACTACGAAGAGGAGCTCGACAACCTCGCCGCCACCTTGGACAAGATGATCGAACCCCTCACCATGCTCATTCTCGGCATCATGGTCGGCTTCCTCATCTACGCCATCTACGGCCCCATGTTCAGCCTCGGCGACGTCATCTTGAAGAAGAAGTAGTCCGTGGCATCGCCACGGTCGAATAGAGCGCGGACACTCTTGTCCGCCTCTTCAAACCGTCCTCGTATTGAGCTTGTGCCGGTCTGCGCACTCCTCCTAAGGGACTTGGCAAGTCCCGCTCCTTGACCTCTTGACCCTGCCTTGAACCGATCCATCGAGGACGAGGCAGAGGTACGACAGACACTCATGTCTGTCGGTCTTGGCAGGACACTGAGAGAACGAGACAGCTGGCGGTGCCGCTGGCAGGCGGGAAAGAGTGCCCATCTTACCTCAAACCACCCCTCACCACGCATCCGTCCGAAACGGTGTGGCAGGCAGGCCGTCCTGATTGAACAAGTTCGCCCATTGGAAGGCATTGCTCCATGCGTAACGCACGGCGGCGGGTTGCGGCACGTCTTTGCAGGAAACCACCACGCTGCCACCCTCGATGACAGCATCCGCCCAGACGAATTTCTTATCCGCACCGGCGATCATGAAGCCTTGAAGCTTGTCGCCATTCTTGAAGGCCAGTCCTTTGCCAGTGTGCTTGAACTTTAGCGTCACCTTGCCGCCAGCGATGCTGTGGGAAGCAAGCTGCGGCCCGAGGTATTCGTTCCCTTTGTCATAAGCCACCGCCAGCGCCACCTGCACGGCACGCGCACCGTAGCCAGACTTATTTGGCGGATGAATGCCGTTGCCGAGATCACTGCTGATGACCATGTGCGTGTTCGGATACTTCATGAGTTGCTCAAAGGCCACATGCGAATATTCCCGGTCAGGTGCGTTCGGTATCTCCTTTGGCAGCGCAGCGAACTTCTCGGCCAGACGATTCATCGGCTGCGAATAATCAAAGGCACAACCGCCACCGCTGGGCTTCTGCACATAGAGGAAGGGGAAATCGCCCTGCCCCCAGGCCTTGCGCCAGCCGCCGATGAGTGCGCCCATGAGCGTCACTTGATCGACGCCGACGATATTTGTGCGGCTCTCACCTTGGTCCCACAGCACGCCTTTAATGCCATAGCCGACATAGGGGCGAACAAAGGCTTCGAAGAGCTGTCCCACTTTGCCCGTGTTCGTTTCACCGGCCTTGCCCACGGGTTGTGGGCCACGCAGTCCGCGTGGAGCCTCCTTGCCTTCCTTCTTCGCGGCTTCGGCGGCGACTTTCCACTTGGCAAACTCCACATCAAACTTCGCCTTATCCACGGCATACTTCGCCACCAGCTCGTCATACTTGTAAGTGGGTGCAAACTTCTTCACCGCCTCCGCACACGCGGCATCACTGCGATACATTTCCTCGCTCAGCCAAAAGCCGGAAGGCGTGCCGCCCACCGCACCCACCATGAGGCCCACGGGTACATTGATCTCCTTCTGCAAAGCGAAGCCAAAGGAGAACAGCAGCGCACTGAATTTCGGATTCGTTTCCGGTGTGGAGAGCTCCCAGGTGGCACCTGCGTCTTTGCGCAGCAGACGAAGCTGCGGGTAGCTCTTTTGCGCCGCTTCCGCCAGCACCGGATCACCCGCCGTGTAGCTGGCGACGACCATATCCATGTTCGACTGCCCAGAGCCGACCCACACGTCACCAACCAGGACGTCATCGATCTTCTGGCTGCCAATCGTCAGCGTGCGCGGTTCTGCGCTGAACCGCATCGCATCCAGCTTCACCTGCCAAGCACCTTTGTTATCCGCCGTGGCCGATTTCGTTTGCCCGGCAAAGGAAACCTCCACCTTCTCGCCCGGAGCCGCTGTACCCCAGACGGGCACTGACATGCCTCGTTGGAGCACCATGTGCGGCGTGAAGACCTTGGACAACTTCACCTCCGCGTGCAACGCGGTGGCGGCAATGAGAGACAGGAACAGCGACAGAACGCGGAGTGATTTCATGAGGACAGATCAAACGCAGGGCACGGCGGAATCTTCTCCGCATCTCTACGGCTTCATTACTCCAAGTCTCCGCCACTCCTCGTCACCCATTCTCCGTCTTCAATCCTTCCATTGAAACAGCGCCACCGTCAGCAGCGCGCCACCTACCCATAACCACAACGTATCAGTGACCAGATACGAGCAGGCCAGCAAAGCCGCGCCCATGATCATCTTCCGCACCGAGCCCATGCTCTTGCCAAACAGCAGCGCTCCCATGCCGATGGCACCGAAGATCAGAGACCCAAAGAAGTCGGCGGAGGAAGGCATGAGACTGCAACGCCGTCACCGCGCCGGCCTTGCAGTGCTTTCATCAGCCTTGGTGGGTGCTCAGACCACGTCCGGCACGACAAACGGCGCACGATACTTGTCCTTGAGCATCGCGTTCGCTGCCTCGTGATCGATGAAGCGCTCGGCTTTGCCATCCATCTTTAAACTCACGCCAAGCGTGAGCTTGTCCTTGCTGAGATCGACCTCGTTCATCGCTAGATGCTCCTTCATGCGCTCAAAGGACTCGGTGCCGAGCTTGTCGCCTTTGATCTTCTCCAGAATCGCTTCGGGCGATTCCTTCGCACCGATACGGTAAGAGATGTTGCCAGTGTGGCAGAGGGCGCTGGAGAGGTGGCCTTCGAGAATGTCGGCGTTCAGATCCTCCACACGGCGGCTGCGGCAGGCGTTGATGAAGTTTTTGAAGTGGTCCTCGCTGCCTTCGAACTTCTTCACTTCCTTGCCATCCTTGTCGAACACGACCGCGCCGGAGTAGCTCGGCACCACAACAGTGCCGCCCTCGCATTCAACGATCACGCCGACGCCGGCTCCCGTCACACCTTCTTTGCCGTCCTTGCCCGGATTCGGCTGAAACTTCACGCCTTTGCTGGTCTGCATGAGCTTATCCATGTTCTTGCCTTCCTTCGATTCCGCCAAACCGCGCACTTCAAAGATCAGCGGTGCCTTCTCGTAGCCGTGGTAAATGATCTGCGTGTTAGCCGTCTCGCCATCGTCCTCGTAACCAAGACGACCGCCAACGCTCCACACGCTGGGCGACAATTCCATCTCGCCGAGGAACCAGCGCGCGATGTCCATCTGATGAATGCCCTGATTGCCGAGGTCGCCGTTGCCGTAGTCCCAGGTCCAATGCCAGTCATAGTGCAGCTTCTTGCGCGTGAGCGGCTTCTTCGGACCGGGACCACACCAGAGATCGAAATCCACCGTGTCAGGCACCGGTTGCTCGCCTTCAGACTTGCCGATGCTGGGACGGCGTTTGTAGCACAGACCACGTGAGAGGAGAATCTTACCGAGATTGCCTTCCTGCACATACTTCACCGCCTCAGCGATGCCTTTGCGACTGGAACGTGACTGCGTGCCCGTCTGCACGATCTTGGAATACTTGCGCGCCGCGTTCACGATCTGGCGGCCTTCCCACACGCAATGCGAGACGGGTTTCTCAACATACACATCCTTGCCCGCCTGAATCGCCCAGATGGAAGCCAGCGCATGCCAGTGGTTCGGCGTGGCGATGCTCACCGCGTCGATGCTCTTGTCATCGAAGACCTTCCGCATGTCCGTGTACTGCGTGACCTTGATCTTGTCTTTGTCGAGCGCCTGCACGTGCTTGCTCATGACGTTGCTGTCCACATCGCACAACGCCGCGATGCGCACGCCTTCGTTCTTGAGACCTTTGTAGCCACTGATGTGCGAGCCACCGCGACCGCCAAAGCCGATGACGGCCATGTTGATCGTGTCGCCTGGACTTTTCTGCGCCCAGGAGGTTTTGGCGATGTAGAAAACGCCGGTGGAAGCGGCGACGGACTGTTTGAGGAAGGAGCGGCGGTTGGTCATGGTGCTGAACAAACGCAGCCAGCACCGCAGCCTTTCCTTTTTGACAAAGACTTAGCCATCCGTTCTTTGAACTCAATCATGCGCGCGCTCATCCTCTGCCTATCGTCGTTCGTCCTTTTATCCTCGTCCTTTGCAGCGAAGCCAAACGTCCTCTTCATCCTTTGCGACGACCTGCGTCCCGACGCACTCGGCTGCTACGGCTCCAAACACGTCAAAACGCCGAATATCGATCGCCTCGCGAGTGAAGGTGTGCGTTTTGCCAATACCTTCTGCACCACCTCGCTCTGCTCGCCGAGCCGCGCTTCGATTCTCAGCGGCCTCTACGCGCACACGCACGGCGTCACCAACAACTTTACCGAGTATCCGGCCACCATGCCCAGCTTTCCCGGCCTGCTGCACGATGCCGGCTACGCCACGGCCTACTTCGGCAAATACCACATGGGCGAAGAAAACGACGAACCGCGCCCCGGCTTCGACACTTTTGTGACGCACAAGGGCCAGGGTAAATACTTCGACACCGAGTGGAACCTCAACGGCAAGAAGCACGAGGTCATCAAAGGCTACTACACCACCGTCGTCACCGATCTGGCGATGGGCTGGCTCAAGCAGCAAAGCGCCGACAAACCCTGGTGCGCCTTCATCGGTCACAAGGCCCCGCACAGCTTCTACACGCCGGAGCCGAAGTATGAGCACAGCTTCGACGACGTGCGCGTCCCCTACCCCGCCACCGCCTTCCAGCTCGATGACAAACCCGCATGGATCAAGCAGCGCCTCGACACCTGGCATGGCATCTACGGCCCACTATTTGAGTGGCGGAAAAAATTCCCCGATGAACGTCCCGAAGCCGTGAAGGACTTCGAAAACATGGTTCACGGCTACTGGGGCACCGTTCTGAGCGTCGATGACAGCGTCGCGCGCATGCGTGCATGGCTGGAAGAAACCAAGCAGCTCGACAACACCGTCATCGTCTTCATGGGCGACAACGGCCTGCTCGAAGGCGAGCACGGCATGGTCGATAAACGCACCGCGCACGAGGCCAGTCTGCGCATCCCGCTCATCGTACGTTATCCGCAACTCACGCAGACCGCCAAAGTCATCCCGCAGCAGGTTCTCACCGTCGATATGGCCTCCAGCGTTCTCGAACTCTGCGGCGCGCCCGCCTTGCCGAAGAACCATGGCAAATCGTGGGTCAAACTCGTTCAGCATGGCGATCCCGCATGGCGCACGAGCTGGTTCTACCACTACAACTACGAAAAACAGTTCCCCTACACGCCCAATGTCCGCGCCATCCGCACCGACGAATGGAAATACATCCACTATCCTCACGGCGATGGCTCCCCCGACAAACACATGGCCGAGCTTTACGATCTGAAAAACGATCCCGGCGAGACCAAGAATCTCATCACCAAACCCGAATGGGCCGCCAAGGTGAAGGAGCTTCAGGGCGAACTCGCCAAACTCATGCTCACTACCGGCCTCGACGACAAGACCGACAAGATGCCGCTCGATGAAGGCGTGAAGAGCGCCCTGCCCGACGCGAAGATTCGTTAAGCCGGTCTCGCCGCAGGTAATTTGCCCAAGGCATGGCGGAAAGCATTCGGCATCATGCCGCTGTAACAGTCAGGCACACTGACAAAGCTCACAGTCTCTCCGCGATGGCCGCTGCCAACGCATCCGCAGCAGGCGGGTGAAAGCGGAAGAACAACTCCGGCTCCACGAGTTCCAGTTCCATCAACGATAGCGCACCCGAATCATCTCGCACCGCATCCACACGGGCATAGAGCGGTATTTGGGGACACTCGGCGACAGCATGCTCAGCAAAGGCAATTTCATCCGCCGTCGGTGTGTGCGGATGCACGGTGCCGCCGTGGTCGTCCTGCACTCGGAAGTCACCCTGCTTCGCCATTTTCCGCACTGCGTGAGTGCAGCGCCCACCGATGACCATCAGCGAAAGCTCTCCCTGCTTCAGCACATTGCCAAGAAACGGCTGCACCATCATTGCTTCCTCGCTCAGCAACTCGCACAGCACCGCCTCATGAGCCTCCAAGTTCTCCGCATTCAGCCGATAGGTATGTCGCGCCGCACCCGACACCACCGGTTTCAAAATCGCTTCAGCCCATCCATTCGCCTCCATCACCTCACGCAGCGTGGTCGTCTCCCCGCGCTCGATGAACAGCGTCACTGGCATATTCACCCCGCGCTCGGAGAGGTCGCGCAGGTAGTGCTTGTCCACATTCCAGCGCACCAATTCCGGCGCATTGAAGAACTGTAGCCCACTAACAACACGATCCATCCAAGCCGAAAACTCGGCGAATCGGTCAAAGTAATCCCACGTCGAGCGAAACACAGCAGAGCGTGCCCGCTTCCAGTCAAAATGAGCATTCGACCACGCCACTCGCTTGGTGCTTAGCCCGCGTGCCCCCAGACCCGTCATCAACAGCCGTTCCTCGCCGAGTATATTCGCTTGATACCAGTTCGTTTCGTCGGGCACTTCATAGCGTTCGTCGGTGAGGATGATAATATCGTAGTCTTCCATGTGATTTCAGTCTGTGCGCCCGGCACTCACAGGCAATCTACCTTTTTCGGCATTTTTTCGGCAGGGTCCGGCCACTCTGGGAGTTAAGGTGATGAATACGTCATGGCTGAAACCTCCACCATCCCCGAAAGCGACTTCCTGCGGCTCTTTGTGAAGCATGAGCAGGCGCTGCGGGCGTTTGCGCGGGTGATGCTGCCGACTTGGGAATCGGTGGATGAGGTGATGCAGGAATCCAGTGTGGTGATGTGGAAGAAACTTTCTCAACTCGATGCGGCGGACAACTTTTTGCCCTGGGCCAAGATGATCGTGCGCTTCGAGTCGCTGCGGCTGCGGCGTGATCATGCGCGGGATCGGCATGTGTTTGGTAATGCGGTGATCGAGCTGCTGGCTAATGAAGCCGCCGAGGTAGATGAGGATGTCTGGGAGCAGGAGCGTGAAGCTCTGCGCGGATGCCTGGCGCAGATGGCGGCGCATCATCGCGAACTGGTGCTGGCTCCGTATGCGGGCGAAGGGCGTGTGACACGGCTCGCTGAGGAAACCGGACGCACGATCAACAGTCTCTACAAGCTCCTCGGACGCCTGCGCGAAAAGCTTTCGCAGTGCGTCCAAAACAAAATCGGCAAAACCGCCCTATCATGAGTGAACCATCCTCCAACCCACCGAATCGCGCCCGCTGGTGCGAGCTGATCGAGCTGCATTTGCTGGGCACGATTTCCAAAGCCGATGCCATCGAGCTGGAAGCCATTTTGGCATCGAGCCGTGAAGCGCGTGAAGCCTATCGGCAACGTTGCAACGTCGATGCAGCGCTCCGACAAGCAGCCGCAGGACAATCGATGCCGACTCGCGTGACTGCGCCGAAACCCGTGCGCTGGCTGACATGGCGTCCACTCACCGCAGCGGCGGCGGGGATTGTGTTTGGCATGTTCTGCACGTCTGTGGTGTTTGGATTCGTCGTGCAGCGTGGCTTGGAAAAAAAGACGCCGCTGGCGGTGGTGCAGCCGAGCTTTGAAGATGCTCAAATGTCTTTGGCGAAGGGCTTTCCAGATGCTTCAGCCAATTGGGGTGGTGATGAGGCGCAGGTGGTAGCGGCGGAGAATGGAATCGAAGCCAAGGAAGGTAAATTCATGCTTCGGCTGGAGGCGTCGCCCAAAGGTTCACCACGCATTGTCTATCAGGTGCTTGATCTGACATCGCTGCCATCGGGCTCGGGCGGCGAGATGAGAGAGATTGAGATCTCGGCCTCGTTCGCCGCAGCAGATGCTGAGTCTGCGATGCGCTACATCATCCGTGCGTTTGCGGTTTCGGAAGCGCGTGAGCATCTCGATGCAGCGTGGTTTGATCACCGGGATGAAGCCATTGCCTCGGCCACGCGTGGCTTGGATGTGATGCCAGGAAGCAAAGGCTGGCAGACCATGGGTTTGAAGATTCAGGTTCCACGCGCTGCTCGCAGCCTCGTGCTCTTCTTTGGTGTGCGCACGCCGGACAAGACCTTGCCAAAGGCAGCGCACTACCTGGATGACGTGCAGGTGTCGTTGATCGAACCGCAGCCACTTCCCTGAACAGAGTGGCTTCGGCTTTAGCCGAAGCTCTAAACCCCAAACATGCAGCTAAAGCAGCAACTACTTTCCAAATCATGAAAACACACTCCACACCCGTCATTGATCGTCGCCATTTCCTTCGTGGACTTGGCATTTCACTCGCGCTTCCGGCTTTTGACAGCCTCAATGTCGGCTTTGCGGCCACTGCTCCGAAGGCTGATCCGCGCCGCTTGATTTGCATTGGCAATCATCTCGGTTTCTGGCCCGGCGGATTCTTCCCGACGACGGAGGGGCGCGAGTTTGCGATCAGCCAGACGTTGGCTCCATTGCAGGACTATCGTTCCGACTTCACCGTCTTCTCCCATCTCGATCACGGCGTGAAGGGCGGGCATGGCGCGGTGCACGCGTTTCTAACGGGTGTGAAGAAAGATGAGTCGCCTGGCTTTGCGGAGAAGAACATTTCGATTGATCAGGTGGCGGCGGAGCATGTCGGCGCAGCGACGAGGTATCCGTCGATCACAGCGGGGATCGGTGAAGGAACGGACATGTGCTGGAATCGCGCGGGCGTGCATCTTCCGCCGGTGAACAATCCGGCGCGTTTGTTTGAGGCGTTGTTTGTCGAAGCGACTGCGTATGAGAAAGCATCGGAGCGCGGCCGCTTGTCGTATCGGGCCAGCGTGCTCGATGCGTTGCGCGAGTCTGCGAAGCTCATGGCAAGCAATCTGGATGCATCGGACCGCAGCAAGCTGGACCAGTATTTGACCTCCGTGCGCGATGTGGAGCGTCGCCTGCAAATGTCCGATGCGTGGTTAGACAAACCGAAACCGAAGTCGCCGATTGATGCGATCAAGGATGAGGAGCGGATGGAGATCGAAGAAATCCCGTTGTTCATGGACTTGATGACGCTGGCACTGCAAACGGACTCGACACGCGTGGCGACCTTTGAAGTCCCACTCGGATTCCACACCAATGATCTCGATGTCGGCAGCTATCATGGGCTGTCGCATCACAGCAAGCAGGAGGGCCTTCTCACGCAGTTGCAGATCGTGGAGAAGTATCTGATGACGCAGTTTGCGCATTTGCTCGGGAAGTTGAAGGAAGCGGGATTGATGGACAGCACGCTTGTGGTGATCGGCACCGGCATGGGCAATGCCTCGAACCATTCGAATCGTGATTTACCGGTGCTGCTCGCCGGTGGCGGCATCCAGCACCAGGGCCATCTGGTCTGCCCGGAGGAGGATCATAAGCGCATTCAGTTGTCCAATCTCTGGCTGTCCACGCTCCAGTGGTTCGGTGTCGAGCGCGAGCGCTTTGGCCGCAGCACGGGGACGTTCTCGCCGATGAAGATTGGCTAAACGCAAAGTGCCTTCCGCTTTCGCTGAATCTTTGAACTCATGATGCGGCTAAAGCCGCAACCACTTTCACCCACGCCTATGAAAACAATTCACTCCCGACTCTTCTTGATCGTCGCCTCCTTGGCCGCTTACTCAGTCGCATCCGCCGCTCCCTCCCCCGAGTTCCTCAAGACCTACTGCATCAACTGCCATGGCGCTGAGAAGCAAAAAGGCGACGTGCGTTTCGACGCTCTCACCGCAGAGATCAAGGACCCGGACGACGCCTTGCTCTGGAAGGACATTCTTGATCAGCTCAATCAAGGCGATATGCCGCCGAAGAAAGAGAAGCAGCCGCAGAAGCCGGAGTTGCTCGCAGCGGTCGATGCCATCACGCAATCCATCGCCGATGCCACGCAGCGCTTCAAAGCCACGGGAGCGCACACCGTGCTGCGGCGTCTCAACAGCTTCGAGTATCGCAACACCATCGGCGACCTATTGGGATTGAACGTCGCGGGATGGAATCCCAGCGTGGACTTTCCACCCGAGGTTCGTGCCGATGGCTTCGACAACAACAGCGCATCGCAGGTGACCTCCGGCATCTTGCTCGATCACTACTTTGCCGCCGCCGAGGAAGCCATCAAGCGCACGACGGCGTTTGACGCGAAACCGGAGATGAAGACCTATGCGCAGAAGTCACCGTTCTACTTTGAAGGCAAGGCAGCACGTGACCTGCCGAAGCTCTTTCGCACAGATCGCTACCGCTGGATTTCGGACAAGGGCTACGACGATCTCGTCGCACGGCATTATCGAGGCGGGCACATCGGATTTGAGCCGATGGTGCGCGACGGCGCACCGCAAAGCGGACGTTACACCATCCGCATCCAGGCCGCGGCCATCGACCGCACGCATTCCTATGATTTCCTGACGAACTTCCGCAACGGCGATCCCATCGTGATGGAACTCGCTGCGGTGAATCGCGAGGGCAGCGTCGAGAGCACGGGCAACATCACCACGCAGCGCACGCTCGCCCTGGTGGAACTCACCAGCGACAAGCCGCAGTGGTTCGAGTGGACCGTCGATCTCGAACGGGGCGAGGAACCCGAGGTGCGCTTCCGCAATGGCGCGCCTGCGGCCAAGGCACTGGCCTTCAAGCTGGGAAAAAACGTCAAAGGCCATCCCGAACTGGAAGCGATCGGAAAGCTGGGAAAAGGCGAGATCGCTTTGGCGATGCTCAAGGCCTATCGCGGCCCGAAGCTGCGCATTTGGGAAATGCAGGTCGCAGGTCCGCAACTCGACCAATGGCCGACGCAGGGTCACATCTTGCTCTACGGCAAGCTCACGCCAGATCAAATCAGCCGCGCCAACATCCCCGAGCGATTGAAAGTCTTCGCCGAAGCCGCCTTCCGTCGTCCTTTGGCTCAAGGCGAACTAGCGCCCATCGGCAAGCTCATCAACGCCAAACTAGACGCTGGCATGAAGCCGATGGATGCGCTGCAACTCGGCTTCCAAACCATCCTCTGCTCGCCCGCCTTCCTCCATGTGCATGAAGGCACCGGCAAGCTGAACGACTTCGCCCTGGCATCACGCCTCTCGTATTTCTTCTGGTCGTCTATGCCCGATCAGACGCTGATCCAACTCGCTTCAGTAGGCAAACTTCACGAGCCAGCCACACTGAGCGCACAAGTAGATCGCCTTCTCGCTGATCCAAAATCACAACGCTTCGTGCAGAACTTCATCCGCCTCTGGCTCAACCTCGACCACATCGGCGAGATGCCCGTTTCCACCGACTTCGTCAGCTTCTTCCGCGACAACATCGACGCCGCCATGCGTGCCGAGACCGAGATGTTCTTCCGCCACATCCTCGACAACAATTTGCCGCCACGCGAGTTCCTCTCCGCCAACTACACCTTCCTCAATCGCGAACTCGCCCTGCACTACGGCTTGCCGCCGGTTGAGGGCGTGCAACTCCGCCAAGTCACGCTGCCTCAAGGCGAACGCGGCAGCCTGCTCACTCAGGCCTCATTCCTCACCGCCTCGGCGAATGGCGTGGACACCTCGCCCGTCGTGCGCGGTGTTTATGTGCAGCATAAACTCCTCGGCTACACTCCACCACCGCCACCGCCCGACGTTCCCCTCATCGAACCCGATGCCAGCGGAGCTAAGACCATCCGCGAGCAACTCGCCATGCATCGCGAGAACACCACCTGCGCCAGTTGTCATCAAAAGATCGACCCCTTCGGTTTCGCATTGGAGAACTTCAACGCCATCGGCGGCTGGCGCGAAAATTACTCCGGTGATCACCAGATCGACCCCAGCGGCGACCTGCCCACCGGCGAGAAGTTCAAAGGCGTCACCGACTTCCGCGCGCTGCTCATCGCAAAGCACGAGCAGTTCACCCGCGCCCTCACCGAGAAACTCCTCACCTACGCCCTCGCCCGCGGCCCCGAGTTCACCGACCGCACCGTGATCGACGGCATTGTCAAAGACATCTCCGCAAGCAAAGGAGGCTTCAAGGATCTCGTCCGCGCGGTGGTGCTGAGTGATTCTTTTGGGAAGAACTGAGTTCATCTACATCTTGTCTCATTCACCACACTCATGAACATCGCCCGCCGTCTCTTTCTAAAACTCACGCCGCTAATCGTGTGGCGTGGTCCCTCGTTGCAAGCTGCCGAGTCCAAGTCGGAGTCGCTTTTCCTCGGACAGGGAACGATGTCGGGCGAAGTAACTGATTCAAGCGTGCTGCTGCAAACACGTCTGACCCTGCCTACGCAACTTAATGCTGACGGTGATCTGCCGGGAACTGTTGGCGTGGCATGTTTTGAATGGAGCACGAAGGAAGACTTCAGCGAGGCGCAGCGCACGCCGTTTCAAACGGCGGCTGACAAGCATGACTTCATCGTGCGTGCTGAACTGACCGGGCTGAAACCAAACACGACTTACCATTACCGCGCCAGCTACGGTGCCACGGAAGCGACGGCTCAGGCGGGACCGAGTTGTTCGTTCAAGACCTTGGCCGGTGGTGCCAGCGTCACACCCGTGCGTTTCATTGTGGGCAGTTGCATGAACTACAACAAATTCATGCTCGGCAAAAAAGGCAAAGCCAGCGGACCCCTGACTGCCACCGACGAGGACAAACGCCTCGGCTTTCCATCCTTCGAGTCGATGCTGAAACTGCGCCCGGACTTCTTTGTGGGCACGGGCGACATCGTTTATTACGATCACCCGCTGCGTGTGGCGAAGACTGTCCCGCAACTGCGTCAATGCTGGCACGAGCAGTTTCGGTTTCCGCGCATGATCGAGTTCTTCCGCCGCGTGCCGACTTATTGGTCCAAGGACGACCACGACTTCCGCTACAACGAATCCGACAACTCTACTGATGATCTGCCGTTGCCAAAAACGGGCATCGACATGTTCCGCGAGCAATTGCCCATGCTTGCCGCCGACAGCGAAAAGCCCACCTACCGCACGCATCGTGTCAGCAAGGATCTGCAAATCTGGCTCACCGAGGGACGCGACTATCGCTCACCCAATGAAATGGCCGACGGTCCCGAAAAATCGATCTGGGGCACCGAGCAGCGCGAGTGGCTGAAGAGCACGCTGAAGGCCAGTGATGCCAAATGGAAGATCCTCATCTCGCCCACGCCAATGGTCGGACCCGATGACTTGAAGAAGATCGACAACCACGCCGATCTCCACGGCTTCCGCCACGAAGCGAATGCCTTCTTCGCCTGGCTGAAGGTGAACCAAATCAATAACCTTAAACTCATCTGCGGCGACCGTCATTGGCAATACCACAGCATCCATCCCTCCGGCATCGAAGAGTTCGCCTGCGGTGCGCTCAACGATGAAAACTCCCGCATGGGCGTCGCCCCCGGCGATAAAAAAGGCTCTGACCCGCAAGCACTCGTCCGACAACTCTACACCTCACCCACTCCTAACGGAGGCTTCCTGCAAATCACGGCCGGAGATGAACTGACCTTCGAGCACTTCGACTCGCGAGGGAAGAGCCTCTACAGCGTCGTGCGTTAGCCTCTGAGCCCCGATTCGGGGAGCATGACACTCAGTCAAAACGCGAGGATCGCCGATCACAAAAGTGTGTTAGCTTCGCCACTCCTCAGCAGCGCGTTCTTACCGCTGCGATACGCGAAGTATGCGCCCTAACGTTTCGCATGACTTCATGAGCGGGTTACGTTCAATGTCTTATGCTCCGCTTCCACACGTTTCTCTCAGCCGCCGCCGCGTTCATGCTCGCAGTGCCGGTTTTTGCCATCGAAGCGATCGAGCAAGATGCCAAGTTCAGCGCGGTGGCTCAACTTTTCCAAGCTGACTTCGGGATCTCTATGAAGCTCGCGCAGGTTGATGATGCCTTGTTTGCCAAGAATCATGTTGTAAGCCCGCTCAAGCCGGAGCATCTCGACAATGCGCTACAAATTCTCAGGTGGATTGAGGCGGAGTTGAAGCGCTATCCGGCGTGCTTCGTGAAGAAGCATGGCTCCAAGAATCTAGTCCTCGCGAACGCCTACATCTCCAAGACAGCCAAAGGCCCCGCACTGACATACTCGCCGACGCTCATCGCGGAGAAGGCCAGTGATTCGATCCTTGTGACCGTGCCGACGACCATGACTCCGTCGATCGAAGTTCTCGGCCGAGGCTATCTGCATCAGATTTTTTTCACCAATATCTTAGCGAATGTGAAGGACGCGGACTCGCCCATCAGCCTGACGTTTTGGAAAACATTGGAGTCCGATGACTCAAAGCTCGAAACCGAAGCCGCGAAACGTCTCGTCAAGACCAGCAATGGTCGTGAAGGCCTCTACAAGATGCTTTGGGATGCCTGGGAGTTCAACGAGCTGACCAATATCGCCAAGACGGACCCCAAAGCGAAACAACGCATCGATCTCATGAAGGGATTGATGACGTCGATCGATCCGCAGTTCGATGAGGCCTTTTGGACTGCTCTTGCTCTCGTGCCGGAGAATCAGCGCACGATTTGTCTCAATGATCTGACGGACACGCTAAGCAATGCCAAGATCAAGGCCGACCCCGAGATCCAAAGCGACATCAGCAAACTGGAGAAGCAGTGGGGCTTCAAAGTGCTGTGGGAACCCGGCTCACCCGCACCACCGATGCCGATGAAGGTGCGGCTCGAATACTCCTACTTCACCGATAAGAAGCTAAATGAGTTCAAAGCGTTCATGCGCATGTGCCGCGAGCAGTTGGAGGTCTATCCCGAGCAGATCACCAAGCGACTCAACGTCAAAAACCTCTACATGCTCGACACCTTCAATTTCCGAGGCGCAGGTGTCGCCGGACAAGGCATGAGCTGGCTACCCCAGGTCTCCTTTGCCTATGGCCTCCGCTCCTTTGATCCAGCCATTGTTAAATCCATGGACTTCCTCCGCCGCACCATTCATCACGAAGTGCTGCACCTCATGGATCGCCTGTTTTCCAAAGAAGGCGGCCCCATCTACGGCTCCAACTGGGACAGCCTCAACCAAGAAGGATTCCACTACAAAATCGGCAGCCCCGGCGCCGCTAGCAGCCCCAGCCAACTCCGGTTCTACAAAGACAACACCAAGTGGCAAGGCTTCGCCGAACCCTACGGCATGAACATCGCCACAGACGACCGTGCCACCCTCTACGGCCGCCTGATGACCGCCCACCTCGCCGATGAAGGTCGCGGCGATCAACCCTTTCTCGAAAAACTCAACACCGACCCGATCCTCAAAGCCAAAACCGACCGCCTCATCGCGTTCCTCCAGTCCCTCACAAAAGAGCTATCCATACCCACGCCCAATCCCTGGTCATCGAGGCTTGAAGGTGTTTTTGGAACTGGAAAGTGATCTTGCGGTTCTCTTCGAGATAGTTCCATGCATGTTCGAACCAGCTTATTGCCTCAGAAGTGATGACACCGAGGGTTAGGCGGGCAGTGTTGCTGCTGCGGGCTCGCCATGCAAGGAGCCCGTAGGGCGACTGGAATGAAGGGCCGGCAGCAGCAACGGGCGCAGGGCTGC
>Ga0114966_10000615_pt1 | contig 34119 bp, 30 predicted proteins | sample M_130207_XF_Meta_FD_87029 | JGI IMG/M metagenome (GOLD analysis project Ga0114966, IMG submission 87029) | Freshwater microbial communities from Lake Montjoie, Canada to study carbon cycling - M_130207_XF_MetaG | ecosystem: Environmental > Aquatic > Freshwater > Lake | place: Lake Montjoie... | reverse complement strand
GTGAATACACGGTCGTTATCAACCGCTACATCAAAAGTGATGGAACGCCTGTGAGCTTGGACGGAGGGGAACCTCCCGCCAATCTCGGAGCGGTGGAGTCATTGCCGCCGAAGTTCAGCAATTTCTCCGAATCTGTGTTGTTGGCGAACGTGTCCGAGGTTGGCGGCGACTTCAAATTTGAACTGACAAATCGGTAAGTCTCTACCGAACCATTGTCGCGAGCGCGACTGAATCACTCGGTCGTGCCGTTGCGATGCGAGTGGTCGCGAGACGCTTTGATCGCGCGTTTATACCTGTCCACGGCCAACCCGGATTTGGCCAACGCATTGGATGGATTCTGATTCCAATTCTTTTGTTTGGAGTAACGTTCCATGTTGAGATCGAAGACAAGATGTTCCCGTACCGCTTTCACCTTGATTGAGTTGCTCGTCGTGATCGCGATCATCGCGGTGTTGATCGCACTTTTGTTGCCGGCGGTTCAACAGGCCCGAGAATCGGCTCGGCGGACACAATGCAAGAACAACCTGAAACAGATTGGGTTGGCCCTGCACAACTATCACGACACGATGGGCGTGCTGCCCTACGCCACGGCTAACGCAGGCCAATGCGTGGGGGCGGGTGGCACCATTACCAACCATACGGGCTGGTTGTATCTGCTGCCCTACTTTGATCAGGCCCCGTTGTACGGCCAGTTCAATTTCAACGCCGCCACGGGAAACCGTGCGACGGGCGGAGGGACGCTCGCTGGCGGCGGATCAATCGTGTCAGGCAACGCGCCGCTGACAACGCGAATCCTCACAGCGCTCATCTGTCCTTCGGACGACGGCAAGAAAGTCTACACCGGGGCCGACACCACATACGGATCAGGCATCGCCAACACCGCCCGCACCTCTTATGGATTCAGTGTCTCGAACGCAAACGGATGCACCCTCTGGGACAACGAAGCCCTCGGCAGCCGGTGCCTCTTCGGGTACGGCTCGCGAAGCAAATTGGATGACTGCAAGGACGGGACAAGCAACACCGTCGCCGTCGTCGAGACCACGCTCGAAGTTTATGACGGAGTTACTGGCTCGTGGGCTTGTGCGCAGCACGTGGGCCTCGGCGTTCAGTTGGTCAATCCGCCAAATGTTCGACTCAACAACTGGATCTGTTGCGCTTGGCAGGCTCCACCGAATACGAACTTCCGCAAGGGCCGCAACGGGGAATGGGGCTCCGCCGGAAGCGTTCATGACGGTGGCCTCCATCTCCTGCTGGCCGACGGGTCCGTTCGATTTGCGAATGAGAATATCGACACAACTCTGCGGAACAACCTGGCGACGGCTTCGGATGGAAAAGTGATTGGCGAGTTCTAAAACAACCGGTCAGTCGGCTCGTTCGATGCGAACCCAGTGACGCTTCCAATTGAATTTCAAACCAGAAACGGAGGATAGATTCCATGTTCAAATCTGATGGCGACCAGTCATTCTCATGGAGAACATTGCAGATTGTCATCGTTACTGCGGCAACCTTCGTTGTTGGCTGCGGAGGCGCTTCGAGTGGCCCGCTCGTCAAGACGGTTCCCGTGACAGGCAAAGTGTTCCTAGGCCAAAAGCCGCTGTCCGGTGCCGCAGTTCTTTTGACACCCGTTCAGGGCACGAAAGGGGCCGGTGGCATTGGTGTCACCGATGCAGAGGGGAGATTTATGGCGAGCGTTGATCAAAAGCGGCCCGGAGTCGAACCCGGAACTTACGTGGTGACCTTCACGAAATGGGCTCAAAAGGACGGCTCACCCATTCCCGCAGGGAAGACGGCTGCAGATGTCGAAGCCATTCAGGTCATTCCGGAAGCCTACAGCAATCCAAGCATCGAGTTTCCCAAGAACGTGGTCACGATTGACAAAGCGGGTGGCGATCTCGATCTCCAGATTCCGGCCACCAATTGACGTTGTTCCTCCTCGCGCTGACACGAACTGCGGGGACGATCGACTCGTCCCCGCAGAATCGAATGGCCTCATCGTCGTTGGGAGGATTCTTTTTCAGTGCCGCCCCGATCGTTGGTCAGTCGGAGGCGAGTTTTTCTGGTCAGAGCTGCGGATGAAACTGATCGGCCCACTTGGCCGAGCCGCCACGTCGCATGGCGAGGTTCGCGAGGTGTGCGGCCGATGCGGCGGAAACGCCTGCTTCGATGGGGGCGTTTGGCTGCTTGCGGCTGCGGACGCAGTCGATCCAGTTGGTGAGATGAACCAACTCGCCATCGGGCTTGTTGTAGAAGTCGGCGTTGCGCCAGGTCGGTTCCGTGCCGAGGATCAGTTCGCTGGCGGGGACTTTGGACTTTCGTTCGGGGATGACCTGATAGCCGCCACGGTCGATGTGGATCGAAGCTTCCGTCCCTTGGAACTCGATCCTCGCCCCATTGCGGGCGTTCGAGAACGTCCCTTCAAAGTGCATCTGGATGTTCCCGGGATAGGTCATTACCGTCTGAACCGAGTCGGGAGTCTCCCACAGGCCCTCGCTATTGATGTGCTGGCCGATGCTCACCGCATGGTCGGGATGATCGACGTTCAGAATCCAGTGCGCGACATCAATCCAGTGAACCATCAGGTCAGTGAAGATGCCGCCGCCGAAGTCCCAGAACCAGCGCCAGTTGAGCAGCCGGTACTCATCGAACGGCTGATCCTTCGCGTTGCCGAGAAACTTCTGCCACTCGACGGACTTGAAATCAAGCTTGGGGATGTTGCGCTGGAAGCGGTCTTGATTGCGGTTCCAACTCATGTGGACGCGCATCACCTTGCCAATGTGCCCCGCGTGGATCAAGTCGCGCGCGGCGACGATGTGCGGCATCGAACGTTGTTGAGTCCCCACTTGGACGATCCGCTTGTGTTTCTGTGACGCCTCCAACAGCGCGGCCCCTTCGGCCAGATCGTGCGTCAGCGGCTTCTCGACATAGACATCTTTGCCTGCCGCGCACGCGGCCAGTGTCAGCGGTGCGTGCCAGTGATCCGGCGTCCCGATCACGACGGCGTCGATGTGCTTGTCATCGAGGACTCTCTGCCAGTCCTTCACGACGACAGCCTTGTCATCGGCCAGTGGCTTGGCGAGACCGATCGGATGATCCCAGATGTCGCACAGTGTCGTGATCTTCACGCCGGGAATGGTCCTCAGAGATTCCATCAACTTGCGGCAACGGCCTCCGACGCCGATGCAGCCGACGCGAATGGTGTCGTTTGCAGCGAAGACCCGTTCGGGAGAGAAGAGCGCGGACGAGGTGGCGAGCACTCCGGCTGTTTGCAGAAATTCGCGGCGAGTGGGGGCGGTCATGAGAATCCTTTCGGGAAGACGGATTGGACGAGCCGTAAAACAGGCGGTTCGCCCGTGCTTTTCAAACAAAAACGTAGGGTAATCGTCTCGCTGGCCCGTAAATGCGGTTGAAAAGCGGGCAAGCGAGAAGCTTACCCTACGCTTCCAGCAAGACTGTTTAGGAGCGGGGGCCGCAATCACTTCCCGAACTCAAACTTGTGTGGCTAGGGTCGGCGCTTCGCCGCCCCCAGATTGGGGTGAATCCCGCTTCGCTGGGGGCCGCGAAGCGCCGACCCCAGCCACACTCGGGAAGTGATTGCGGCCCCGTTCCTTAGTTGGCGCTGAAGCTCGGAGGAAACGGTCGTTCGAGGGCAGTCGTTTGTCGCAGTGAGGCGTGTTGCAGGAGTTGCCACAGCATCTGGCTGCGCACGTCCGAGTCGAGTTCTTCGAGGAACTGCTGGCTCAATTCGGAGGCCATCGGCATTGTCGAGGCGATCGTGTCGCAGATCGCGCCGAGCGACAGATCAACCGAGATTGCCTGCTGGATCAGTTGTTGAAATTTCTGTCCCGGAAAGAGGCGACAGAAGAGCAGGACGATTTCCTCGGCGCGCGATCGTCGGTCGAAGTCGCAGATCGCGGGAACCTCATCGTGGCAGAGTTCGAGCCGCCCGATGCGATAGGGAAGATCAACGTGCTCCTCGCACAGGACTCGCGCGCGGGCAAGGCCGCGCAGCATGAGCATGTACCGTCCGTCGTCCATGCGCTGGTGAGCGATGATCTGGCCGAGTCCGACCATCGAGTGAATTGGTGGTAGTGTGTAGTTCGGAGCGTTTTGCCAGCCGGGCCGCAACAGGCCCATCGCGATCAACTGTTCCCCTTCGAGGGCATCGGCGGTCATTTGCCGATAGCGTTGCTCAAAAATATGCAGCGGCAGCAGTCCGTGAGGAAATAGCAGCGTGCTGGGAAGCGGAAAGAGCGGGGCGAGTCCCGAAAAGTGTTCGAGAGCGGCTGGGATGAGACTCGGCTTCGTCATTCGATGAGGCCCTCCACTGTGGCGTGGATTTTCGGAACCAGTTCATCCTGAATCGCGACGGTTGTGGGATAGGCTTCCGTATTGTCGAGCAACTGCTGGAAACAGACTTTGAAATCGGCGAGAAACCGCCCGAGAGCGATCCCCATGTACTCGTCGCCAAACGGGGTGAGTTTGTCGCGAGCCGAGTTGTAGAGCTTCTTCGCGCCGCCAAAGTTTTCATTGCCGAAGTGGAACAAAGCGACGGCCGCTTGAATCAGTCCCTGCAAAAATTTCTTCGGTTCGCCGAGTGTCTCAGACCAAAGCTCTTCGATCACCTCATGGCACTCGAAGAAGTCCTCGGCGTTGAACAGCCGCAGCCCCTCGCGATACTGTTCGGGATAGTCGGTGGTCACGCGAGAAACTCCTGTTCGTTCGGCCAAAGTCTGATGGCGGCGGATTCTAGCCACCTCGTCCCGCCTCGTGCCACGACGAACTTCATCAAACCTTCATCGACTCAGAACCTTCACCTTGGCGAGATCAAATTGCATGGCCAAGTCCCGTTCTCCTAGCGCCATTGATGACCGAAAGCCACGTATCTGCAAGATCGTGGCGAGTCTCGCCAGAACGTACCCCGTGGCGATCTGTGCGCTGAATCACGAGTCACCCTTTCAGTTGCTTGCCGCGACGATCCTCTCGGCCCAATGCACGGACGAACGGGTCAACTTGGTGACGCCCGAACTGTTTCGTCGCTGGCCGACTCCGCAGGCTCTCGCCGTAGCGAAGCAGCCTGACGTGGAAGAGGTCGTGCATTCGACCGGCTTTTTCCGAGCCAAAGCGGCCAATCTGATCGGCATGGCTTCTGGATTGGTTAAGCATCACAACGGAGAACTGCCGCGGACCCTCGCCGAACTGACAGCCCTTCCTGGCGTCGGTCGCAAAACGGCCAACGTGCTGCTCGGGACGGCGTTCGGTATTCCGAGTGGTGTCGTCGTGGACACGCATGTCAAACGGATCACGACGCTGCTCGGCCTGACCCAGGCGACGAGCGCCGAACGGATCGAACAGGATTTGATGGCCTTGTTGCCACAGTCCGAGTGGATCAACTTCTCGCACCGGCTGATTCACCACGGCCGCCGCATCTGCATTGCCCGCCGCCCAAAATGCGATGAGTGCCCGCTTCGACCGCATTGTCCGAGAATCGGCCTGCCAGAGTGAGGTGGTCCCTCCTACGAGTCCCCCAAGTCGCGTGAGCGGCCTCGAATTGTGGCGAATGTTCCCCGTCCGACGTGAATACCAGCGGCCAACTTGCATCGCGTTGGATCGGCTACTAACATGTCGCCCCTTCCGCCCCTAGCTGATTTATCGGGGGAAACGAATGAGAAGCGATCCGGTTGCCGTCAGTTGGCATTCCACCGAGATTGAAATACGTGTCCGTGTGAGGGTGCGAATTCGCCTGCTATTGCAGCGTGGATTCGCGAGAGGAGTTGGTCAACGTGTCGATCGACAAGAGTTTGAAGCGTCGCAGCCGTCTGGCCCGAGTTCGCAGCGTACTGACGCGGCCGGAACGCATTGAGCAGATGAAGGCGAACGAAGTGTGGGTCGATGGGACCAGCCCGTTTGGGATTCCCAAGACGCGCATCATCAAGTTGGTTCTCGGCAAGAAGAAAAAGAAGAAGGTTGCTGATCCAGCCGATGCCAAGGCTGACAAGAAGAAGGCCGCCAAGAAGAAGTAAGCCGCCGTGATTCGCATTGATCGGTGAGGTTAGCTTTCGCTTTCCAATCACTAGATTGAGCAGGTCGAGGCGATCACTTGATACCGGGCAGCACGGGATCGACCGAAAGTGGTCGGTTCCCGTGCTGCCTTTTTTCGTGCGCCGAGTGATTTCTCACAGAAGTGTTCGTAGCTGGTTTGCTGCCAGCCCCGAGTTTCTGGAGGGCATTTCAAAACTAGCCCGACGCGCAAGCGAGGGCTTCACCATCATCGAAGGCCCAGCCCTCGCTTGCGCGTCGGGCTAGTTTTTTTGAGGCACAAACCGGTTTTGAAATGCCCTCTTATGGTTCAACTCGAACAGACCGAATTGGGGATCGCGATCTCGGTGAAGGCGCAACCCGCTGCGCGGCGCAACGGGATCGTGGGAACTCACGCCGGGATGCTCAAAGTGGCGGTGACTCAGGCCCCCGACAAAGGGAAGGCGAATGAAGCGGTGGCCGACGTGCTGGCCGATCAGTTGGAGTTGCATCGAAACCAGTTGCAGCTGGTTTCAGGAGCGACTTCGCGACAGAAGCGGTTCGTTGTGACGGGCGTCTCGTTGGACGAGTTGCGACAACGGATCGAGCTGTTGTTGGGCGAGTAGAAGTCGGATCAACTTCCGTTCGAGACAGCGGCTGAGAGCTTGGTTGAAGAACTCGGTGCTTCCGGTTTTTGCTTCCGCGCGGCTTGTCTCAACAAAAGGATGAGACCGATGAAACTGAGCGCGACGTAGAGCGGATCGACCAGATAATCCCAAGCATTGTCGGATTCGAGGCATCCGACCTGCCAAGCGACTCCAGCCGCAAGCAAAACCAGCCCGAAGGAGTTCTCGCGCCAGATCAGGAACACGGCGAGGATTGCCGCGACGCAGGCCACGCCCGGCCACTGCCAGCCGACCGAATACAAGTCGAACGGCCCGAGTCCCAGCGCGACTGGATAGAGCGACATCCCGGCCACACATCCGAACCAGCAACTCGCGCGATCGGTCTGTTCATTGAACAAGGGGCGCTTGAGCCAAGGCTTAAGAATCACGCCCAATAGAACCGCGACGAGCGGAATACTGAAGTTCGCGTTGTAGCCGTGCAACCAGCGTCCCAACGGCAGTCCCCGAACGGGTGCGAACGTCGCTGCACATGCCAGCAATGGTAACCAGCGCGGTCCGAGACCTCGGAACAGAACCTGCACGCCGCGCGTGGACGCCCCTAAAATCAACGCCCAGACGAGCAACGGATAGCACCAATCGATCACGGTTGCCGCTCCCCTGCTGAGCCATCCTCGCCGCTCAACCGGCGTTCGACCCACGCTTCATTGAAGGCCACGTGCCGGATTTTCTTCATTTGCCACGCATAGGCGAGATGGATCAGGCCATCGGTCGCTTGAATCAAATATGGGTACGCGAACAGTTCCTTCGGCTGCTCGTCCAACACCGCGATCCGCTTCCAATCGTTGATGCCGTCGAGCGAGACCGCCAGCGTAAGGTTCTCGCGGGAACTCGCCGAGTCGTTGAAGGCAATCAGTACGGAACCAGAAGACAGGCGGAGTGCGGCGACGCTGGAGTTCGGATTGGGGAGATCGAGGTGTCGCGGTGGACTCCAAGTGAAGCCACCGTCTGTGGTCTCTTGGTAGTCGATGCGTCGCGCGGGAGACACGTTGCGCAGGTACGCGACGGCCCGGTCTGGCCCGAGTGGAACGATGGCCGGTTGGAGGAACGTGCGACCTCCCGTCAGTCGCGTCTTCGTCACCGTCAGCCGATCACTCGTTGGACGAAGCCAGAGCATCTCGGGAAACTGCCCGACACATTCGTGATAGATCGGCAGGCCGATCTCACCCGACTCGAGCCTGACAGGAGCGGCACGAACCAGTTCGCTCACATTGAGAAACGGGCTGAGCGATAGCCGTTGACTCGGTTGCCACGTCGCTCCGCCATCGAGTGAGCAGCGTGCGTTGAGGGAACTTCCCGACCAACCACCCAACGCAGTCGTCACGTAGACCAACCATACTCGTTTCTGGGCGTCCGCAAACACGACCGCGTTGCCGACCTTGCGGAGATAACGATCCAGATCGTCCACCGCGATCTCACGATCCACGATCACGCGCGGGGGACTCCATGTGCGATGCTCGGAATCGGGCACGCGATCGACGGGTGCATCGCTCGAAATCGGTCGATCTGCGACAGAGTCCGTTCGATCCAAGTCGGACATCCAGACCGCTACGTCCTTCGAACCTTCATGCGAACCGGCGTACCACGCGCAGATGATCTTGCCACCAGTGGTCTCGCACAGCGACGGGCAATGCGCGTAAGCCAATGGCGGGTGATGCTCGATGAAGTGACTGAAAACTCGAGGCACTTCGGCGCGACGAGCGATGGCACGCTGGGCGTTCTCGGCTGACGACGGTAATTCAAACGGAGAACTGGGGAACACCGCCCGATCACAGCGCGGCCAGCACCACAACGTGGCGGCGGCGGTCATCAACAGGGATCGTCGTGTCAGGGAGGTCATCGTTGTTCCGCGAGGGACAGGCACGCCACTGTCACAATCTACCCGTTTGATAAGCGTAGAACGGGCACTCTTACCCGTCTGCTTGCGTGGGACAAGACGGGCAAGAGTGCCCGTCCTAACATTCGCCTTCAATCTGCCGTCAGATGCTGAAGTCGGTCGTGCGGCCGAGTAGTCGGTCGATCAATTCTTGTGGGATGTCGATCGCGAGTGATGTTCCGCCGACATCGGTCGGATTGATGCCGCAGTAGACCGACCATGGCCCCAAGTGCCTCCAGCGACCGGCTCGCTTCGGTTCGTTCGGCAGGACGGGGGTCGTGCAACGGTTGCAGCCGATCGTTGTGAAGCCCTGCTGATGCAGCGGGTTGACGATCACCTGATGCTCGGCGATGTATGCGTCCATTTCGTCGTTCGTGAAATTGGCGAGCGGATTCACGCGGATGCAATTCATCGCGGGATCGACCGACAGAATTGGACAGCCGCCTCGCGCTCCCCCCTCGGCACGACGCAGGCTGCCGATGAGACAGTCAAACTGTCCGCGCGTCGCCAAGAGCGGTTCCGTCTTCCGCAGGTCGCAGCATTGCCGCTGACCCTCGGGTGTCAGATAGAGGACACCGAGTTCCTTCGTCTGCTCTTCCATCGATTGCTTCGGCTGGAGCGTGATGATGTCGAGACCGTACTCGTGCGCGAGCCGATCGCGCGTGTCGAGCGTCTCTTGAAAGTTCACGCCCGTATCGACGAACACGACCTTCATGTTCAGCTTCAGCACGCTGACCATGTGACAGACGACGCTCCCCGCCATCTGCATCGCGGTCAAGGCGGCAACTCGTTCGCCGAAGACAACCTTCGTCCATCGAAGCAACTCGGCTGGCGACCGGTCTTCAAACGCCTTGTTGAGTTCAATCAGATCGGCCTGTGTGAATCGAGCCATGTCAGTCCATGCTTTCGGGGAAATCGGAGTTCGGCCGGAATCTAGCAGATGCTTTGGAAACGGGGCAACGCCGTGTGAAAACGACGCGTTGCCGAGAATTCTTAGGCGGAAGTCCGGCTCACGGGCTGTGCCTCTATTCCGTCCGAGGATTTTGGAAGTGATCGTGTCTTTCCCAAGGGTGGCCGATACACGGAGGTTCTGTTCAGAGCCCTCTTTCTACCACACATTTTTCCGCCAACTTCTTTGAGGAAGCGTCAGAAAAGTGTGTGGTAGAAAGCGGGTAGTTCGTGCCATCCTGTGATTTGGGGCCTGATCGTCAGATGCGAACTTTCGGAGATTGATTCTGCTCAGCCCCTGAGCTTTGTCTGCCGGACTTCGCTGTTTTCACGGCGTGAAGTCGCTCGTCGCATCGACCGACAGGCAGAACTGCGAGATCAGTTCGGCCGCTTGGTCGAGATCATTCAGTGAGACGACTTCAACGGGGCTGTGCATGTACCGATTCGGGATGCAGACGAGTCCCGTCGCCACGCCGCCGCGTGTCAGTTGAAGCTGTGCCGCGTCGTTGCTGGCTGCCGTGGCGAGGCCGTTGATCTGGACTGGAATCTCGGCCGAAGCGGCTTGTGCAACGAGTCGCTCCAACACGACCGGGTTCACGTTGGGACCGCGATACAGGACGGGGCCTTTGCCTACCTTGATCCGTCCGTATTGATTCTCATCAATCGTCGGGCAGTCGGTCGCGTGAGTAACATCGACGACGATCCCGAGTTGCGGGTCGATCTGGAACGCACTCGTCTGCACACCGCGCAGTCCGATCTCTTCTTGAACGGTCGAGACCGCGAAGACCGCCGCTTTCGGATTGCCACGTGCGACTCGTTCAGCCGCCGTCATCACGGTCCAAGCGCCCACCTTGTTGTCCATTCCCGGAGCCGATGCCAAACCGTTCCGCAACTCGCGAAAGCCAAGCGTCACCGTGATCGGATCACCGATGGCCACCAGTTCGCGCGCTTCGTTGCCATCCTGCACTGCGATATCGACCCACAGGTTCTTGATCTCGGGGACGACCTTCCGATCCTCGGGCGATTGCAGATGAATCGGCTTCCGCGCGATGACTCCCGCCACCGGACCGGACTTCGTCCAGACCTGCACGTTCTGCCCGATGAGCACTTGCGGATCCCAACCTCCGATGGCGTGAACCCACAAAAAACCTTTGTCGTCAATGTGCTTGACCAATAGGCCAATCTGATCGCAGTGCCCGGCGAGCATGATCCGCGGGAAGCCACTCGGATTGACCGCCGCCACCACGTTGCCATGCCAGTCGGTCTTCACATCGTCGGTGAAGCCCTTCGCAAACCGACGGACGACATCCTGCACCGGCCGTTCGTAACCAGAAGGACTCGGGGCGTGCAGCAGGTCTTTGAGGAATTGAAGCGCGGCGTCTTGCATGAAGTGTGTCCTCATGGAGCGGAAGGATTGGGAGCGGAGCCGTCCTATCCAGAATGCCGTCGAGCGGGGCCACCCTGAAGACCAGCCGACTTTCGACAAACTGGCTCGTTCACGGAAAATTGTTTTGACGGTTTGGACTTGCGATAGGTACTTTGTCGCGGCGTCGAGCGGATTGAGGCTACCAAACCAACACGGTTCGTTGGGTAGTCGCAGAGCTTTCGACTGAGGACGGTGAGTGTAACAGGGACGTTCAGAGCGGTGCAGGGAAGCCAAATTGTTAGGGACGGTTCATCTCAAGAGGTCTTTCTTCGATCTCTCTGTCTCACGATCACTCGCTGTCGAATGCCTATTTACCATGCGTTTCCCGTTCGGATTCGATCTCGAACCGAACTGTTTCCAGCCTCGCTGCCACACGAGAAGGCTTAGCCATCTCATGCGAGGTCATTCGATTTCAAGGAGGATGCTCATGAGTGCCACGCTGCTCGCCCCCGGTTCCGATTTCTTGGTGGAACAGGTCGAACAGGCGATCCAGTTTCGGACTGGGGGTCGCGTTCGAGGTCTGCGGATTCATTACGTGGATGGCTGCGTCATCATCACGGGCCGCACTTCGACCTACTACAACAAGCAGCTTGTGACTCACGCGGCAATGGAAGTCGCCGATGATGCGACCGTGATGAACGAGGTCGAAGTCTGCTGAGGCGGCGAGCAGGGCAGATCGAAACCGGACTCGTACTACGAGATCGCAGCGTGATGTTTGGCTGTGCGCGTTACGGCCGGGCCATGTCAGCCCCCCTCTTTCTGTTGCAGGCGTTGTGGTCTTCTTCGATTGAAGAGGCCAACAGAAAGATGTGGCGGATCGCAGAACGGATCCGAGTGGCGGCGAAGCTCCTTGCAGAGAATCATCCCGCGTTCGGTGACTCACTCGCAGAAGCAGCTTCGCGCTTCGATGTGAACCGCGGCTCCTCGCCCTTCAGCAACCGGCGCAGGTTGGCTCGATGTTGAATCACGATCAGCAGTGGGACCGCGATCGCGAACAGCCCTTGGCTCCACGAGTTCGCTGCAAACGGAGACGGCTTCAGTGTTGCCAGTTGATAGACGCTGAAGGCCGCTGCCGCGAGCATCGAACTGAGTGACACAATGCGCCAGATCGCGAAGCTGGCGATGAATGTCGTCATCGCGGCAAGCATCCCGAACTGACTGAGCATGGTGACCACGCCGAGCGATGTCGCGACCCCCTTGCCTCCTTGAAAACCGAGCCAGCAGGAAAACATGTGGCCAACGATCGTCGCGACCCCCGCCAGCACGACGAAGTGAGGCAGCGAAGAGTCCCCCGCATCGAACAGCATCGCGGGAAGCAGCCACACCGGCAGCAGGCCCTTCAGCGCGTCGAGGCCTAGGCAAATGAGGCCCCATTTCTTGCCGAGGACTCGCCCGGCATTGGTTGCCCCAATGTTGCCGCTCCCATGCTGACGCAGGTCGATCCCTTTGACGGCACGACCGATCAGCAGTCCAAACGGAATTGAACCGGCAAGATAACTGGCCAACACCAGTAACAGAGGCATCATGGACATGAGTCGTCGTATTCCGAGAAGCACGATCAATCAGGGCGAACGGGGCGGGGAGTATATCGGTGAGCGTCGTCACTCACACCAACTCGCTGCGAGAACAGCAGCATCGATAGACTTCGCCCTCGCTCACGCTTTTTGAAGTTGCGCTGTTTCGATTCTTGGAAGGCTCCCCACCGACCTCGCGTCTTTGGAAGCCAGGATTGACAGCTAGTCTCGCCAACTCAAATCGACTCGGCACGCAAAGAAACAAAACGTTAGTAGTACGAATACGCACGAATCAGAAAAGACTTGAGGACGGGCGAGCAAAGTCAGACGGCTGAACTATGCCTTAGGAACGGGAGCGCGATAACTTCCCGTGGTCCCATTCCTAAGCCCCATCGCGGCGCATGTTCTTCCCTCTGTTTGGATTCGTGCGTATTCGTGAGATTCGTGGTGAATCATCCGAGTTAACGGGATTGAGACCGAAGTTGATCCGAGCCTTCATCCCTTCGGAATGAAAACCAACGACGGCATCCGTCATCACTGAAATCGTCAACTCCCGACAAAAAGTCGGATGAACTGCAAAACGCGAATCACTCGCCGATCGGTTCGACCAGCAGGTGTTGCGCGGCGGGGAGTCCGAGTGCAACGGGTTGGCCCGCGATCAAGGTGGTCACAATGCCGGCCTCGGCCGAGTTCTCGCGCACGGTTCCTTCGGACATCAAGGTCACGCCCGCGTCACTCAGAAATCGGAGGAATTCGGCTCCCTGATCGACGACGCGCACAATGCGAATCCGCGTCCCAGCGGCCACGGTCGAGAGTGGGATCGCGCGATCTGTTTGCTCGCGCAGTTCACCGTCGGCGGAGGGGATCGGGTCTCCGTGCGGATCGGAAGTGGGGCGGCCGAGGAATTCGTCAATGCGGTCGATCAGAGCATCACTGACGGCGTGCTCCATGTTCTCGGCCTCTTCGTGAACCTGGTCCCACGACAAGTCGAGCGTCTTAACGAGGAACAGTTCGATCAACCGGTGTCGTCGCACCATGCGCATCGCGACGGCCCGTCCGGCGGGAGTCAGACAAACACCTTCGTAGGGCCGGTACTCGGCGTGACCCGCTTCGGACAAGGTCTTCATCATACTGGTGACGGTCCCCGGCGAGACGGCGAGCGCTGTCGCCAGTTGACCGGTCGTGACCCAATCGACGCCCGTTTTTTGCGTCGTTTGCAGCGTGGCCTTCAGGTAGTTCTCAACGGTGAGCGTGGTCATTGAGCGGGGCGATCACGAAACGAGGACGGGCATTCCAAACAAGGGCGTGCATTCTGACTGAAGTCGTTCCGCGCTGCCATCCGCGACGCGGACTGTGACTGAGCTTCCAATGAGAAGAGTCGCTCAAACTAGCCCGACGCGCGAGCGAGGGCTTCGCTTTTGACGAACGTCCAGCCCTCGCTTGCGCGTCGGGCTCGTAGTTCTTAAACCGCGGTCACCGACCGGCCTGCACGATCCGTTCGATTTCATCCAATTCCAGCGGGGCGGACTTCGTGAAGGATTCCAGTCCGTCGGGGGTCACGACGACGGTGTCTTCGACGCGGATGTAGAGCTGTTCGTCTGGCACCCACAGTTGGGGGTCGAGTGCGAAGACCAACCCCGGTCGCAGCGGGTCGGACTTGTAACTCCCCACGTCATGCACGCACATGCCGACCGGGTGCGTGAAGGCGACTTCGCTGTCGATCATCTTCAGCGCGGCATCGCGGTAGGCGGGCTTCGACCACGGCCACGAAGACCAAACGGGACGAATGGCCTCGGCCGCTTCCGTCGCCAAGTCACGGATGAGGACTCCGGGGCGAATCGTCCCCTTCAAGAGCACTTTGTGATACTCGACCATGAAGCCGTACAGCTCGCGCTGGACGGGCGAGTACGTGCCATTCACCGGCCACATGCGGCCGATGTCGCTCGTGTAACAGCCGACATCCGGCGCGTAGTCCATCAGGACCAGATTGCCATCTGCCAGCACGCTGTTGTTTCGATAGTAGTGAGCGTTCCAGATGTTCGCGCCGCTGGCCACGATCGGACGATAGCCCGGTCCCATCGCACCGCTTCGCAAATAGAGATGGTCCGCTTCGGCCGCCAGCTCGAACTCAAAGAGGCCGGGCCGAGTGATCTGCATCGCCGCGACGACGGCCTTCGCAGTCAGTCGTCCCGCGCGGCGCATCAGTTCAATTTCGCGATGACTCTTGATGAGCCGCAGGGAGTCGAGGATTGGCGTCAGATCGTGGAATTCCGCCTGCGGACAGACGCTAGCCAGCTTGTCTCGAAAGTGTTCTTCGCGGGAAGGCCGCCCGTCCCACGGATCGGCGTCTCGCAGGTGCTTCGCGTGCAGCAACGTGTCGCGCGAAGCTTCGCGGCCTTCGGCCGGAGCCATTGGCGTGAAGAGACTCGTCGCGTCAGTCAGGTCGGCGACGAGTGCCTCCAACGGCTTTACGTCATCGACGCCGATCAGTTTGCAAACCGCTGCGGGATCGCTGGAGTTGAGCTGTGTCCCTTCGCTCCGTTCGTGCTTGGGATCGCGTCGTGGCAGATAAAGCGTCGTCCAACGCATCGACCCGTCGAGTCGCAGATACGCATGAGGCACCTCGACACCGCAGAGGTAATGGAATTCGTTCGTCTGCCGAAACAGATCGAACGCGCCGGTCGCAGCCCCGCCCGCGATAACGGCCACGCCCTGCTTGCCAATCGCGTCAAACACGCGCTGCCGTCGCAACTCGAACTCAGCGGGAGGAAAGTCCATTTGGAAGTGGCTCATGGTGACAGGCGGCTTGCGGGAGGATGTCGTTGAGCGGTCGAATGCTCTGAGCGACGTGACTGGCGAACAGTGAAGCGGCAGTAGTTTATCGAAGTCCACGCGGCTCGCCCAACTCAGCCGTGGCTCCAGGCGATTGTCTTGTTGACCTGCGAAAGATGTACGGTGGGACCAGCGGCGCTTCGCCGCGCCGGCCCACCCTGATTTCTCGATGTGTCCTCTGTCAGATCTTTTGGTGAGCCGGGTACCGTAAGGCCCCGGATTTCCTTAGCCAAAAGTCCGAGGCATTACGGCACCCGGCTCACCAAATCACGACAGTAATTGTGACGCCGATCATTGGTGGGCACAGCCCACCCAACGGGATAGTTGGTCGGTCGTTCACTGCTTCGGCGCGATCAGCAACTCGGGCTTCTCCAGCACGAGGTAATGGCCGTGATCGGCGGTGACGATCAGGAGCGACTCATTCCAATTGCTGTGCTGCTCGACCCAATCGGTGATCGTTTTGACGGCCGCGTCGCCCGAGTGGACCGCGCCGATCGAGCTGTCGAGGTTGTTGTCGTGGTTCGCCCAATCGACATCACCCGACTCGACCATCAACCAGAAGCCGTGCTTGTTTTGCGAGAGGACTTCAATCGCAGCCGAAGTCATGTCAGTGAGCTTCGGGTTCTCGACCAAGTCTTCGGCGGTGTACTTCTCGATCTTGTCCTTCCCCGCGCGACCGATCGTCGGGTCGTACTTGCCGTCGGCCGTCGCGAACGGGAGATGCTTCGTTTTGCCGACGCCGTAAAAACCGAGCAGCCTCTTTTGGGAAGCCGCGGCTTCGCTAGCCGCGGCTTGAAGACGTTGCTGTCCGTTGACTCCTTTCGTGCGAACGGCTGTCACGTACTTGCCGCCGTTGCGGACATCGACGGCGTTGAGATCGGCATCGGTCAAGTAGGCATTGCCGGGGACGAAGTTGGAGCCGGCGGGATTCTTGGTTGGCTCGGTCGTGCTGGTCTTGGCCTCCGCAGCCGCCTTGGCCGCAGGGGCGGCATCCGTGGAGTCCTTGCCGTCCTTGTTTCTCACGTCGCCATAGCCCGCGCCGATCACGACATCCAAACCGGGCAGCGGCTCCTGCGGATGGACGATCGACTTGAGACCCAGCATGTCGCGCGTGAGGTCTTGGTAATCATCCCGCTCGACGTTGTGAGCATATGCACACGCGGGCGTCGCATGGCTGAGGGGCACGCTGGTCACGGCCCCGACCGAGAAACCCTGCTCCTGCGCCCAGTGAGCGATCGTACGAACCGGCTGTCCGGCGTAGTCCATGTTCACGCCATCGTTATAAGTCTTGAGACCCGCCGTCATGCTCGACGCGGAACTGGATGAGTCCGTGTAAGCGTGCAGGAACGGCTTCTGTTCCGACTTGCTGATGAGATACGGCCCATCGTTGCCGGGCGTCCACGGATTGGGTCCACCATGCTCGACGTTGTAGCCGCCGAACATTGTGCCGCCGGGATTGAGCACGGTTTGTAAACTCGGGTCCGTCTTCGTTCCCGCGTTGTGAGGACTCGTACACATGAACCCGAACTGAGTCGTCCCGCCCGCCGTGTAATCCTGAAAGTGCAGTCCCGTGCCGCGTCCGCTCGTGTAACCAATCGACGCCGTTTTGTGGATCGCCGCCGCGCGGGTCGTGTCCCAATCCATGCCATCGAAGATCACGAGGAACACGTATTTGCGACCGCTGTCGAACGCCGCTTTTTGCAGGTCGTACACGTTCGTCTGATCGAGGTATTCGGCGTCTTTGTTGAGCGTGTGCGCGGGGACTCGCCCATAGAGTCGCTTCAGTTTCGCTTCGTCCCGATACGCGCTGTTGGCTCCGTTGAAGTTCCGCAGATCGACGGGACCGTGCTTACTGGACGAGTCACCAGACTTCGCGGAACCACTCGGCGACAGCGTTCCGAACGTGTAGACCGGGATCAGCCGGTTGGTGTGCGTTCCCCACTGTTTGTAGTTCGCTGGATCATGTCCCCAGTGGCCGAACTCCGCCTTGTTCGCTTCAATCGCCGCCGTTTGAAGGTCACGTATGTGATCGGCCTGTAAGGTCGTCACAGCCAGACCGAACACCATCACCACCGTGAGAACAACTCGCATCAAACGTACTCCTCTCGCAGACCGCACCGCATTGTTTTCTCGACCCCTGACACAAGCGAACCCCACCGGAGCTTGCGCCGGTGGATTCAGGTTTTTGCACTACTGTTGATTCTGCGTTCAGTCGAATCGGTGGAGCGAGTAGTGCAAAAACCCGCGAGCCACCGGGGCAAGCCCGGTGGTGTTGCTTGCATCTTGGGTGGGGCTTAGCCCGTTCCCACCATCCCTTACTTCGTCGTCCACTCAGGCGGCGGAGACATCTCGGCCGTCGGGACGTTGCCGGGGCTGGGCCGACCACTGCCGTGCCAGCGACTGGGGCAGCGGACGATCATGTCCTGGTCGCACAGCATCTGGCAGCTCAGTCGGACGCCGGTCACTCCCTTGGCGATCAGGACGTTTTTCTCAGCCATCGTCATCGTGTCGGGTTCGCCCGTGACGACCTCGACGCGACAGGTCGTACACCGCGCGTTGCCTCCGCAGGCATGAAGCTGATCGACACCGGCGTCTTCAGTCAGCGCGAGGACCAATCGCTTTCCTTCTGCCACTTCAAATTCGCCGAAACCTTCCACCGTCAATTTGGGCATGAACCTTCTCCGAAGAGTGAACCCGTTGGAACAAAACTGTCGCGACGAGAACTACTCGATGCGCGTGCCAAGTCGCAACCGGCTGAGATGAACTTTCGGCGAAGAGTTTTTCCTTCACGTATCGGGGGGCACCGTAGGGTGGACGCCCCGTCCGTCCGTGTCGTCATGGAGTCTTCTAGCGTCAGAACCATCGCCTTGTTGGGGCGGGGGAATTGGGTACCACGGTCACGGAGCTTCGACGTAGCCAGATGGGAACGTGAAGGCGTTTCCCAATTCCACGGCCACCTCGAAGCTCCGTGACCGCGGCACCCCAAATTGAAAGGGGCGATGGCACTGCCTGAGCGTCCGTCAGAAAGATCGCGGACGGACGGGGCATCCATCCTACGTCCATTATTCGTGCGAGTGAGCTGCGTCGGGGAACTCACCTTGGGCGACTTCGGTGATGTACTGCCGCGTCGCGTTCAAAGCGGTCTCGCGCAGGTTGGCGAAGCGTTTGAGAAACTTTGGCTGGAAGCCGTCCGTCAGCCCGAGCATGTCGCAACTGACGAGGACTTGGCCGTCACAGTCGGGACCGGCACCGATACCGATCGTCGGGATCGACAGTGCCTTCGTGATCTTGGCCGCGATACCACGCGGGATCAGCTCCAGCACGATGCCGAACGCGCCCGCCTCTTCCGCCGCGCGGGCATCGGCCAGCAGTTCGACTTCATCGCGCTGGACCTTCGACATCGCACCGAGCCGCCGGATCGACTGAGGCCGCATCCCCACGTGAGCCATCACCGGCAGATCAGCCTGCGCTAACGCCCTGATCGTCGCCGCTTGATGCACGCCCCCTTCCAACTTCACCGCCGCACAGCCGGTTTCTTTGAACACTCGCCCTGCGTTCTCGACCGCTTGAGCCGGACTCACTTGGTACGACATGAACGGCAGATCGACGATGACCAGTGCTTGCTTCACGGCGCGGACGACCATTTCGCCGTGATAGATCATCTCGTCGAGCGTTACCGGGAGCGTGGTCGATTTCCCTTGGACGACCATCCCCAGCGAATCGCCCACGAGGATCGCATCGACTCCCGCTTCGTCGAACAGACCCGCCCACAAATGGTCATACGCGGTCAGGACCGACAACCTCTTTCCCTTGGACTTCGCCGCCATGAAGCGCGGCACGGTCATCGGGCTGGAAGATGTGGAACGAGCGGATGTCGGATGTGAGATCACAGCATCTGGGCGAGGTTCGGTCATGAGAAGGTCAATCAATTCAGAACTAGAAAAGTGTGGCAGACCGTCAAAACGAAATGGGACCGCTTATCAGCCTGTTGATAACTAACTACGAACAACAACAAGTCGCCTCAAAAATCAAACAGCAAAATGTCGCAGTTGAATGGAATTGCCGCGAGTCTCTCGTACCAGCAAACTGGGGCATCGAAGCCCAATCTCGGAAAATGAACAGGCTTTCCACATCTCCATGTAAATCTTCCAAGACTCGCCTCCGTCGGCACGCAAGCTGCGAATTATTCTCAACGCCGAGCGACAGGCGTTGGCCCGCTCTTGTCGTGAGGTATTGATCCGGGGGCGTGTTGGGTTCGCCTGACACGCCCCCGGTCGTTTCTTTGTCCCACACCAACTCGCAGCGTCAGCAAGGACGATTCGTGGGCGATGAACGAGTCACTCGTTCTTGCTCATGCTGCGGGTTGGTGTAACGAACTCCGCTCGCCGGACATCTCTCGTACCCGCCTGCCCGCTCATCCAATCCAGCCCCGCGCCTTCGCGACGTTCCGGATCACGACGGCGAAGTACGCGACCGGTGGAGCCGAAGCAATCACCAGCAAGAACAGCAAAGCCTGTCGTCGCACCAACCAAAAGAGGACTGCGGTAACGAATGCCAGCACTGCTGCATGCGATCCAAATAGAATGCACGCATGTTTAACGAAACCACGCGGCAGAACTTCGCCAAACAAGACTCCAAACCACGCGACCGCGCACAGCCGCGTCACAAATGTGACGACGGCGCTTGGCTTGGCCGGTAATTGTTGAGTCTTACCGTGATCGTCACCCATCGTGATGCTCGCTCTCGTGTGGCTTCAACCGTTCCGTCCCCGTCGCTTGATCTACGCCCCGGCGTACGTGTCAAACACGCGCACCTGTGCCCATGTCGGCTTGTTTTCTTCGATGAACTGCAAGTGCCTCGGGGCGATCTGGTAGTCGTCGTGAGCCTGCTTGTTCTCGAAGACCACGCTCAACCCGACATGAAAATCGCGGACGTTGACCGGGCGAGCCAAGTCGGGCACGAGCGGCCCGGCGGCGTAATAGACCACCCCCGGATGACCGCTCAAGTATTTGTCGCACGCGGCGATCAGCCCTTGAGTGTTCTCGGGAGTCCCGTCTTTCAGCGTGAAGTAGACGTTGTGAATCAACTGCGGTTGCTTGGCATCGGCCATCGAACAGGTTCCTATTCAAAGGTTTTTTAGGTTGCTTCGGTCGCACCCACAATGAGGCTCCGTTCCCGCATCCCATCTTCGTCACTTCCAAGAGTGATCGGGCGGCATCATGTCTCGGTTGCTCGTCGGTTGCCACTGTCGCACGCCAAAGCGACCTCCGAGGAGTGCAGTCGTCAGGTGGTGGTCACATCAACAAGTGCGCATCTGGTCCAAGTGTCGAGCAGTTCTGCTTGTCCAGGAGGGAAGGTTGCTTCCCTTTGACCAAGATCGTTTCGTTCGAGAGAGTTGCCCTCCCAAGAAGTGAGGCCCGATTCCGCCATTTTTCTGTCCAACATCTTTCTGTAAGGACTCTTTCTGTACTGGCTCGAAAGCGGGCAGCAGAAAAATGGGGGACAGAAAGATGGCAATGGCCACGTTGCAAGGTTTGGCCTGAAAACGGCTCAAGAGACGACGACCAAACAGCGACGGCACCCACTTCCGAGACGATCTGAAGTCTGGCTTTAGGAAAAGCCGGACTTCGTGAGATCGCTTGAATGGCCCGGCGGGAACGCTGACACTCTCGCCCATGAAACTCTCCCTCGTCATTCCCGTGCTGAACGAAGTTGAAAGTCTGCGTGAACTCCACGCGCAGATTGTGCAGGTCGCGTCCGAACGGTCGCTCGACATCGAGGTCATCTTCGTCGATGACGGCTCGCGCGACGGATCTTGGAAGCTGATCGAACAGCTCGCGCGAGACGACTCGCGGGTGAGCGGCATCAAATTCCGACGCAACTTCGGCAAGGCGGCCGCGCTCACGGCGGGCTTCCAACGCGCGACGGGCGATCTCTTCCTGACGATGGATGCCGACCTGCAAGATGATCCGGCCGAGATCCCCAGCTTCCTCGCCAAGCTGGATGAAGGCGACGGGGCCGACTTCGTGAACGGCTGGAAAATGCGGCGGCTCGACCCGTGGCACAAGACTTACCCGAGCAAAGTCTTCAACTGGCTGGTCAGTCGTCTGACGGGTCTGAAACTGCACGATCACAACTGTGGTGTGAAGCTGTTCCGCGTCGCGGTCGCTCGCGAAATTCGCCTTTACGGCGAGATGCACCGCTTCGTGCCGGTCCTCGCCCACGCGAAGGGCTTTCGCGTCGTCGAGCTGGGCGTGAATCACCGCTCGCGCCAGCACGGTTACTCGAAGTATGGCTTCCGACGGTTTGCCCGAGGCTTCCTCGATCTGCTGACGGTGACATTCCTCACCGACTACGGGCAGCGACCGCATCACATGCTCGGCTGGGTCGGGCTGGTTTGCTTGGGCTTCGGCTTCGCGGGGCTGAGCTATCTCGCCGCGATCTGGTTGCTGATGAACGTCTGCTCCGTCTGGCCGTCCACTCCGATCGGCAACCGCCCGCTGCAGGCCTATTCGATCGCGTCCACACTGCTCGGCGCTCAAGCCATTGCGGTCGGACTGATTGCCGAACTGATCGTCCACTACAACCACCGCGACTCCGACTCGTACAGCGTTGCAGAAGAGACCCGTTCGCCGTAGTGAACCCGCAATGAAATCTGAGCAGGTGAGCCGAGCGGCGTCAGCCCAATGGCACTCACTTTGAGCGGCACGGCGCTAGCCGCCGGTAAACGGAGTTGTGCAAAGAACCGGCGGCTAGCGCCGTGCCGCTCACGGAGTGAATGACAAAGTGAGTGCCGAGCGGCGACAGCCCCCGGACTCCGCGTCCAAGAGTCCGGGGGCTGACGCCGCCCGGCTCGCCAGAGGCGAATGCCTGTGATGCCCTCGTTAGGAATCGTGTCATGAAATCGCTCATCGGATTGGTGCCACTTCTGTGTTGTGCATTCGGATCGTTCGAGACATCGGCGGCAGACACGCCGCCCGTCGCGCGACCCAACATCCTCTGGATCAGCGTCGAGGACATCAGCCCGGACCTCGGGTGTTACGGCGACAAGCACGCGGTCACTCCGACGATCGACCGGCTGGCGGAGGAGGGCGTGCGGTTCACGAGGTGCTTCACACACGCAGGGGTCTGTGCGCCGTCGCGGTCGGGGCTGATCACCGGTTGTTACCCGCCGTCGATTGGGACGCACCACATGCGGTGCAAGGGAGTCACTCCCGATTTCGTGAAGTGTTTCCCCGAGTACCTGCGTCAGGCCGGGTACTACTGCACCAACAACGTGAAGACCGACTATCAGTTCGACGTGCCTGCGACCGCTTGGGACGAGAACAGCAACAAGGCCGATTGGCGCGGCCGAGACAGAGGTCAGCCGTTCTTCAGCGTCATCAACTTCACGACGACTCACGAAAGCCAGATTCGCGACCCAAGTCCCGCCACAAAGAAGCTCGTTGAGAAACTGTCGCCCGAGCAGCGGCATGACCCGGCCAAGATGATCGTCCCGCCGTTCTATCCCGACACGCCGATTGTGCGACGAGACATCGCGAACTACTACGACAACATCACGGCCGTGGATGGGCAGGTCGCGGGAGTGTTGAAGAAGCTCGAAGAAGACGGCCTCGCCGAAGACACCATCGTCTGGTTCTGGGGCGACCACGGACGCGGGATGCCGCGCTACAAAAGATGGCTCTACGACACCGGCCTGCACGTCCCACTGATCGTGTACGTCCCCGAGAAGTGGCGGCAGCACGTCCGTCCCGACAACGCCGACGCGCTCAAACCCGGCTCGACCATTGACGACCTCACCGCGTTTGTCGATTTCGCCCCGACGGTCTTGTCGCTCGCGGGCCTTCCAAAACAGGAACACTTCCAAGGCCAAGCCTTCTTCGGCCCGCATCGCGCCGAAAAACCGCGTGACCACGTCTACGGACACCGCGACCGGATGGACGAGACCTACGACCTGATCCGCACCGTACGCGACAAGCGCTTCCGCTACGTCCGCAACTTCATGCCGTGGCAGCCGTACTCGCAGGACATCGCGTACATGAACGAGATGCCCACGATGCAGGAGTGGCGACGGCTGCACGCGGCGGGCGAGTTGACCGGCCCTCAAGCCGACTGGTTCCGCAAACAGAAGCCGGTCGAAGAGCTGTACGACACCGAAGCCGATCCCTACGAAATCAACAACCTCGCTCACGACCCGCGCTTGGTCATCACGCTTGAACGGCTGCGGCTGCGCCTCGAAGGTTGGATGCGCGAGTTCGGCGATGTCGGCCTGATCCCCGAACCACTCTTCGACGAACTCCAGCGACCGGGTGCCAAGTCCGATCAAGCCGCCGCGCCCGGCATCGTTCCCGCGTCCACAGAGATTGAGCCGGGACTGACCTCGTGCCAATTGACCTGCCTGACCCCGGGAGCCTCCATCGCCTACCGCATTCGACCGGTGGCCCCGAAGTCCGACGAGAGCGCGTCGCGCTGGAAGGTCGCTCCCTCGAACGGTCTCGTCCCATTGCAGGGCGGCGACGAGTTGGAGGCCAAAGCCTGTCGCATCGGCTTCCGTGACAGCGTGGTCGTCCGGTTCCAACCCGGTCAGCCCAAGATCGACCCGGCGAAGAACGAGGCCCTGCCGCACTGGCGCACGCGCGTGATCGCCTCAACCAACAACGACCACTATCACGTTCCCTCGGCACCCTTCAATCACTCTCTCTCAACAACAATCATCCCAGCACCCGGCGATGTCAGCCCGGTCGGCAAGAAGGCGCTTTCCGACGCCAAGCGGCGTGAGAAGTTTCAGAACCCCGCCAACGCGATCTGGCTGATGAACGAATGGGGCCGCGAATTGAAGAAGGCCGACACGCGCAATCCCTCCGTGATGCGCGACGTGATTTACCGCGAGTCACCAGTCCCGATGAAGCTCGTCGCCGCGCGGTGGTTGTGCGAGGTGGAAGACCCGACGCCGCACCTCAAGCTGCTAATCGAGAACCTCGCGCACCCGCAGGCCACCGTCCAACTTCAGGCCATCACGGCACTCGCCGATCTCGGCGAGAAAGCCCGTCCGGTGATCGAGGACATCCGCAAGGCCACCAAGGGGGGCGAGTACCTCGCCCGAGTCAGTCAGCGGGCGTTGGCGAAGCTCGAAGCGAAGTAAACAAACGCCTCCGAAGAACATCACAATTGCGACACGTTGTGGCTGGAGAACGCGAAGCGCCGACCCTTGCCACACGGTGAAAAGAACCGCTGCGAGAGTCACTCACCCGTCAGCTTCCGTCGTACCACGCGATGGAAGTGGAGTTCGACTTCGCGATCGACGACACGGCGGACTCCTTCGACGAGGCAACTCGGTTCGTGATCGGTCTCGCCCTGACGTTTGATCTGGTCGAGCGGCGTTCCTGGGAAGACCGTGAACGTGCTTTGGTGAATGATCTGATTGCCCGCGTCCAACTCGGGAACGATGAAGTGGACGGTCGCTCCATAGGTGAGCATCCGGTGTTGGTAGGCATCCTCGTACGGTCGGAAACCGGGGAACGGCGGCAGCAGTCCGTGATGCAGGTTGATGATCCGTCCCGCGAAGCGCCAGCAGGTGGCGGCGGGAAGGACGCGCATGTACCGCGCGAGCAATATGTAATCGACATCGTAGCGGTCGAAGAGTTCGATCATCTGCTCGTTGTTCGGTTCCCCTTTGGCATCGCCGACAAGATGCCAATCAACGCCGAACTGTTCTGCCACGCCGCGACACGCATCGCGGTTGCCGATCATCACGGCGGGGGTCGCGTGGAGCCGCTTGTCTCGAATGGCTCGCAGTACCGCGAGCGCCGGTTCAGGACGATAGGTCGTACAGATCGCGATCCTCGGCGGACCGGGCCGTTCGTCGCGCGACCACGTCCGGATCGACAAGTCCTTCACGCGGCCGATGTCCTGCATCTGAGACCTCAACGCGACAAGCGACTGCGCGTCACCCGGCCACTCGCAGCGCAGGTGCATCGCAAACAATCGTTCGAGGTCGTGGTCGTACATCTGAATCTCAAAGATGTTCGCCCCGGCTCCGGTGACATGGTGAATGATCGGATCGGCAAGGCCCCGGTTATCGGGACCAACGGCAGTGATGACGACTTGCATGGGTGCGGCGTTCGAGTTTCAGAGTGAGCAGTTTGGGACGGTCGATTCATCCGGCAAAAACGATTCAGCAACGAGGGCGATTAGACGCGGCGGACGTGATCGCTCGCAAGTGCCAATCTCGTTGTAGCCCTTCATTACGTCTCTTGTGGCCGCACTTTCGACTGCCAACGTCCCCTGCTACCCTGCCCGCATGAAACTCAAGAGCTTGCCGGACGATTTTGAAGTCGAGGAACTGAGCGATTTTCCGCTCAAGGGTGGTTCGTTTGCGGTCTATCTGCTGTCGAAGAAGTCGCTCGGGACGCCCGAGGCCATTACTGCGATCGCCGATCGTTGGAATGTGTCGCGCCGACAGATCAGTTATGGCGGACTGAAGGACAAGCATGCCGTCACGCGGCAGTGGGTCACGATTGAACGTGGTCCGAAGCGGGACATGCAGCAGGAACACTTCACGCTGGCGTATCAGGGCCAGTCGGATCGTCCCTTCGGGCCGCACGACATCGCCGCGAATCGCTTTCACGTGGTGATGCGAAACCTGACACCTGGGGCCGCACACGAGATCGTCGCTCAGCGTGAAGCGGTCGCGCGGGATGGCGTGCCGAATTATTTCGACGACCAGCGGTTCGGGTCAGTCGGTGCGTCGGGCGAGTTCATCGCGAAGCCGTGGTGTTTGGGAGACTACGAGCGGGCGTTGTGGCTCGCGCTGGCCGAAGCCAACCCGCACGACCGGCCCGGTGACAAGGTCGAGAAGGAACTGATCCGCGATCTGTGGGGGAAGTGGATCGAGTGCAAGGCCGCGCTGCCGAAGTCGTCTCGCCGCAGCATCATCACCTATCTGTGCGATCACCCGACGCGCTTCCGTGAAGCGCTGGCCTTGATGAGACAGGACATGCGCAGCCTGTGGCTCGCCGCATTTCAGAGCGACCTCTGGAACCTGATCCTCTCGGGTTGGCTGCAGCAGCACGTCGATCCGTCGCGGCTCCAATCGGTGACGCTGGCCACGGCCAACGTCCCGTTCTTCACCGAGCTGAATGACTCCGAACGAACGCTACTCGCCGGAACTCCGCTGCCACTCCCATCAGCGCGGTTGAAGCTCGAACCCGGCCCGATCCTCGCGCTGTACGAACAGGTTCTCGCCGACGAAGGCTTGTCACTGCGAGAACTCCGCGTGAAGTACCCGCGCGATGCGTTCTTTTCGAAGGGAGAGCGTGCCGCGCTGCTCATCCCGCGCGAATTGAAAATCCACTCGGCCGACGACGACCTCTACCCCGGCCGCTCGCGCGTGACGTTGCAGTTCGTCCTGCCTCGCGGCTGTTACGCGACGATCCTCGTAAAGCGGCTGACGGGTGAGTGGATGGAGTCGCAGCCAGAAGAGGAGTGACTCGGCGGGGGCGTGCGATTGGGATCAGGCATTTTCAACAAGTAGCCTACATCGCTCCGCGTGAAGGAAGCCGATGGGAAGTGGACGCTGATGATGCCAATCCATGTTGGACTCGCGCATGGCTTCCTTCACGCGGAGCGATGAAGGCTACTTTGGCCGCGGCTTCGCCGCGTCGGTTCACTGCGTGGGCAATGCACTCGCATTCACTCACTCGCCGCGCTTCATCCGGAACGGGTCGCTTTTGGCGATCTCGATGGCGAGGGTCGAGAACTTGTAGCCGTTCTGTTCGAGCGCCGTTTGGATTTTAAGGACGGCTCGGCGGTCGTAGTGTTCCAGTCCGCGACCGAGGGCGTAGGTCATCAGCTTCTCGGTCAGGTTGCGACTGAGTTTGGAGCGCTGCTCCATCAGGAGCGTCTTCAGTTCCGCCGGGCCTTGGAACGTCTTGCCACCGGGCAGGACACCGGCCGTCTCGATGGGGAACTCACCGTCCTTTTGACGGAAACCGCCGATGGCGTCGAAGTTCTCGAAGGCGAAGCCGAGCGGGTCCATCTTCGCGTGACAGTTCGCGCACGAAGGATTCGCGCGGTGCTGTTCCATGCGCTGGCGAAGCGATCCGGTCAGTTGGGCTTTGTCTCCTTCGGGCAACTCGGGAACGTTCGGGGGGGGCGGCGGAGGCGGTGCGCCGAGAATCTGTTCGAGAATCCAGCGGCCTCGCTTGACCGGTGATGTGCGCGTCGGGTTGCTCGTCACGGTGAGGATGCTGGCTTGAGTCAGCAGACCGCCGCGCTGCTTGTCGGGAAGTGTGATCCGTTCGAAGTCGAGTTCGCGATTTCGATCGGACCGTCGGCGGCGCGGATCGGCACCGGGCAGCTTGCTCATCGCGTTTTCGAGGCCATAGTGCCGGGCGAGCGGTCGGTTGACGAACGTGAAGTCGGAGTCGATCAGATCGAGGATGCTCCGGTCTTCGTGGATGATGGCGTCGATGAAGAGTTCGGTTTCTTGGAACATCGCCGCGCGCAGGGCGTCGTCGAATTGCGGGAAGAGCTTCGTGTCGGGCGAGACCGTTTTCAGCCGCTGAAGCTGCAACCACTGCATCGCGAATTGATCGACAAGTGACCTCGATTTGGGGTCAGCCAGCATCCGTCGAACTTGAGCATCAAGGTTCTGCGTCAGTTCGCCCTTGCCCGCCAGTGCGAAGAGTTCGTCATCGGGCATCGTGCTCCAAAGGAAGTACGAGAGCCGCGACGCGAGCTGGTACTCATCGAGTGCTTGCGGCGCGAGGTTGTTCGGTGACGAAGGCTCGGTCGTCGCGGGGGGATTCGGCCGATCATCGAGTTCTAGTCGGAAGAGGAACTTGGGCGAGACGAGCGCTGCGAGCATCGCCCGCTGCATTGAAGCCTCCCACGACAGACCTTCGTCCTGCGCGAGAGTTGCCAGCACCACGAGTCGTTCCACTTCGTCTTTGGTCACGGGACGACGATAGGCTCGCGCGAGAAAACGATTCATAACCTCGCGCGTCTGCTCGGGCTTGCTCTTCGTCGTGTCGCACTTGAGCAACATCTTGTGCGACGGCGGGATCATGTCGAGCGGCCCTTCCAACTCGATGAACTGCACGAACAGGGCGCGTTGAGCTTCGTCGAGGTTCGCGATCTCGGCGTCGATCTCAGGATTACGGAACTCGATTGCGACGCGACGTTCGCCCGGTTCAAGCCAGACCGGCTTGGCATCGAACGTCTCTTTGCCGTCTTTCGTCGCTTTGATGTCGGTCGTTCCAATTTCGTTGTCGTCGATCTGGAACGCGATCTTCACCGACTCCGTCCCGACCTGCCGTCCCCAACCACGGAACCGCAGGATGTATTCGCCCGCGACCGTCAACTTGTGAACCGTGCTGAGATTGCCAGCGGCCTCCAAACTGCGAACGCTCACTTCGCGAAACTGTTCTATCTTGGTCGATCGCAGAAACGTCGCGACGAGATGCCGCTTCGGTGGTGGCGGTGGTGGGCCGACGAGGATCGCCTTGTTGACGATCGACTCGGCCGCCGCGAGGTAACGTTCCATCAGCACGGGCGAGACTGTGAGTACGTCGCCGATGTTGTCGAAGCCATGACCGATGTCGTCCGACGGGAAGTCTTCGGCGGCGTTGAAGTCGATCCCCATCAAGTCGCGCACGGTCCGGTTGTACTCGACCCGATTGAGCCGCCGCACAGTGACTCGACCCGGATCGAGCGGTGCGTGGAGATCGTGATCTTCAAACACCGCATTGATCGCGGCGAGGAACTTGTCGGTGTCAGCTTGCTCGGGACGCGGCTTGTCCGACGGAGGCATCTGCCCCGTCGAAATCATTTCAACCACGCTCTCCCACACCGCGCGTCGCTTCACCACTGACGCCGGGCTCGTGTCGGTGAAGAGACTCAGATCGGCTTGAACATCTTTTTCGCCGTGACACTCGAAGCAGTGCTTACGAACGAACGGAAGGCTCTCGTCGGTGAACCGTTTGGCCAGCGGCGACGCCGCCTGCGACGAGGCGGATGCCGGCTCTTGAGCGGAAGCAAACGGTGCGGTGATGAGTGTCGCAGACAGCACACCAGTAAGGATCACCGGCGTCGTAACAAGTCGAAGGAGCGGAGTCATGGGCAGGTTCGCGGGAGGCGAGTTCAGGCGGGATTGCCCGCGAGACCGTGTTCCAAAGGCGAGCCTTCACAACCACGATCCACGACAGGCGACAAACTTGTATCGCCCGTCCCAAGCACCTGCCAGTCGATGCGCACATCAGACGGTGACATCGAATGCCGCGCTGAACCGCGTCGCTCTTGGCTTGCCTTTCCGAGCGGGGGACGTGTGCCCCCCGGTTCTTCCAATGCGAGCTGACGCCCAAGGACCAGGGGACTCACGTCCCTCGCTCAGAAAGGCATTTGAGCGAGCTGACGCTCGACCGGATCAGCTCACGCTACCTTGCTGATGGGCAGGCTGGCTCGTGCGGACAATTGCTGGCGGTAGCCGTCGGCGTGTTGTTGGAAGAGGCGTTGAATCCCTTCGTTGAGCATGGGCATCGACATACCGAGAGCGCGACGGACCTTGCGGGTTTGCAGCGAGGTCTCGCCACAACCGAAGCCGCTGGGGCGACCGATCAGCGACTCCGATGCGAGCGACAGTGGGATCGGCAGATGGAACTGCTGCGCGAGGCGACTGGCGAACTGAACTGGGTTGACTCGCTCCGCACCGGCGACGTGATAGATGCCGCTCAGGCCGGTGGCCCATGCGCCGGCGATGATTTCGGTCAAATCAGACGCGAGGATTGGTGAGGCATAGCGGGTGCAATCGAGTTCCGTTTCAAAGCTGCGTTCGAGCCGAGTCAATAGTGACTCGATCCAGCCTTGCTTTTCACCCGGCTGCCAACCGAAGGCATGCGTCCGCACGATCAGTGCGTCGGGGCAATCGGCTTGGACGCGCGCTTCGATGTCGCGCAAGGCTTGGGCCGGTGCGCTCGGGCAGAGGCTCTGGCTGTTCTCGGAGTGAAACATCCACGGGCCGGTAAAGATCGCGTCGGATGAGATCAACGTGAGCTGAATGCCCGCTTGTCGCGCGGCTTCACTCCACGCGGCCGCTTGTGCGAGATCGCCTTCGCTCGGCAACGCGCTCCCCGACCAACCGGCACGCGAAGCGTTGCCGCACAGGACGACGCGGCTGGGTTGCACCCGCTCGATCAATTGAAGCACGGCTTCACTGTTGGAAGCGACGCGCGCTTCGATGTTGATCCCCGTGATGTGAACTGGCTCACTGAGACTGACGCCCGTGACCAATGCTCGTTGAGCCAAACCGACTGCGAGATTGCCGCCTACGACCGTCTCGATACCTGCGATCAGAACCTTGTCCACGCGATGCCTCCCTGCTGTGGCGTGCCAAGAAATACGTCATTTCTGACGGCGTTCACCTCAATTCGGCGAATGCGCGCGGAGTATAGATTTGGCCTCCAAGTGAGCCAACCCCAATCGCCACGCTGTCGCGGCTTCGCGCGGTCTGAACCAGAGGCGAGTCACCTATCAGGGGTGAGCAAAACCGATATTGAGCAGATTCTGCCGGTGGACTAGAACCCGCGCGGTCTTAGAACTTGTCCAAGAACAACTCCAATCCGAAGCGTGAGCGAGGACGAGAGTCGAGCGACATGCGTGCTCGCTCACGCTTCGGGTTGGTGTTGTTCAAAACACGGTGTTGTTCCTGGACAAGTTCTTAGGGAAGGTGGTTTCCCTTGGACGTTTTATTGAGTCAGGGCGTCACTCGACAGACTCGTCCTCACCTCTCACGCCCGATCACGTTCTTGTTTTCCATGCTGTTCTATACCTCGCGCGGTCAGTGATGAGACATCTGAGTGGGGTGGCGTCAGCCCCCGGTTCTTGGGCGTAAAGCACGCTTGGGAAGAGCCAGGGGACTGACGCCGCCCCGCTCAGAAACCTCTCACTTTGTGCCGCGTGGGGTATAGCTAAGGAGGCTCACATGCGCTCTATCTCTCCGCGCTGGTCACTCGTTCGCTCCGCGCTGTTTGTCGCGGTGTGCCTAGTGGACGTCAGTCACTTCATCACGCAAGCCACAGCGCAAGATCGCAAATTTCCCTACGAGGCCGTCGTCGATCTGGATGGCGAGTACGTGCGGAGCGGTCCCGGCCCGAACTTCTATCCGACCGAAAAGCTGAAGCGAGCGGACAAGGTCATGGTCCATCGCCACGATCCGGGAGGCTGGTGCATGATCGCGCCGCCAGCAGGCAGCTTCAGTTGGATCCTCGCAGAACACGTCCAGAAGTCGGGGGACAACGCGGGGGTGCTGAAGGCGAACAACGTCGTCGTTCACATTGGCAGCTCGATCAATCCCGATGAGTTCACGACCATTCAGGGCAATCTGTCCAAGGGCGATGCGGTCCAGATTCTCGGCGAGAAAACGTTCGTGTTCGAGGACCGGTCCAAGCTGATGTACAAGATCAGCCCGATCAAGCGCGAATGGCGCTGGATCCCCCGCAAAGCCCTCGTCGCGTCCGACGCAATTCGTTCGGAACCGTTTCCCGCCGAGCCACTGCCGCGCGGCAAGAAGCCGTCTGGACCTGTGGCCGAGGGCTTGGACCCTGATGCCTTCGCCAAGCCGATCTCAACCGGTCCCGCACCACTTAGTGGGAAGCCGCGACCGGGCGAGCAGGGAACTTCGTCGAAGGTCGATCCGGCCGATGGCTTCCGAGTGCGACTCGACAAGATCGACCGGCAGTTCCGTGAGATGGTCATGCAAGAGCCACCGACGTGGAATCTCGACAACATCGCCGAGCAGTACCGCACGCTCGACAAAGAAGTCAGTCAACCCGCGATGAGCCATGTGATCGCGGGCCGTTTGGATGCGGTCACGCGCTATCAAAAGATTCACGCGGACTACTCGGAGTTTCTCAAGCTGACCTCCGAGACACGGCAGCGCGATGCGCAATTGGCGTCGCTCCAACAGCAGGGCGAGTCTCAGTTGAGAGCCTTGGGGGCGAACACCACTTCCACGCCACCGGTCTCACAACCGACACTCGGTGCGGGCCAGCCGCTCGCCAATCGACCGATTCCGAACATGGTTCAACAAGAGGGACAACCCGGCGGTGGAACAGCAACTGGCGGAGCAGCGGCTCCCAACACGACGCGACCCGCCAACCCGAACGGCTTCGCCGGCGCGGGCCTCGTGCAACCGATGTCGAAAACGTTTCCCGGCGGGCCGCAGTACGCGCTGATCGCTCCGGACGGCAAGCTGCTCGCGTACCTGCAACCGGCGGCGGGAGTCGATCTGCGACGCAATGCCGGTCAAGCCATGGGCATCATCGGAGACCGCCAGTTTCGCCAAGACTGGGGTGCCGATACGATCACCGTCCGCGGCCTGCAACCCGTCCAATTGAAGACGGGGCGTTGAGGCACGCAACACCAACCCGAAGCGTGAGCGAGGACGTGTGACATGTGGCTGGGGTCGGCGCTTCGCCGCCCCCAGACGGGCGCGTGTTCCACGACTCTGGGGGCCGCGAAGCGCGGATCCCAGCCACAGACCTGCTCATTAACCGCACCGGGCTTTGTTTTGAAACCCCACCCCGCTTGCCGGCGTGGTCTTCAGGTCTTTGGACTACTTCCTAATCCGGTTGCCATCGCAGTAGTGCAAAAACCTGATTCCACCGGGACAAGCCCGGTGGGGCGAGTTTTGAAACAAAGCTTGGTTTTGTGATCGACGTGGAGAAACTGTTCGTGACGGAACGTGCTGAGTCGGGGAATCACCTGTTGTTGTCTGATATCTCGCGCGGGCCGCTGTTGTTGGTCAGTGTTCGTTCGCCCGAGGAAGCCAGCGCGGCCCTTCGAGGTGGAGCCGACATCCTCGACGTGAAGGAGCCGCGGCGCGGGTCCCTCGGCATGGCCGACAGCGAAGTCATTGCGGCAATTGCCCGACAGCTTGCCGACTCGAACCACGAGCAAACTCACCGCGCGACGCCCGTCCCGCTGAGCGTCGCACTGGGCGAAGTCCATAATTGGCGAGACGTGCGCAGCGCCTCGCCGCTTCCAGAATCGGTCACGTTCGCGAAGCTCGGCATGAGTCGTCTCGCGCCACACAACAACTGGTCCGACGAGTGGCTGCGAGTCCGCCATTTGTTTGAGGTGGATCGAACGGCGCGACTCAATTGGGTCGCGGTCGCGTATGCCGACGCCGACGCGGCAACGTCACCGCCGATCGACGACGTGCTGACAGCGGCCATTGATACGAACTGCTCGGGCCTGCTGATCGACACTTTCACCAAGACCGGTCTCACGCTGACGGACTGCTGCGATCTCACGTCGCTCGCCGTACTGGCGGAACGATGCCACTCTGCGGGACTGTTTCTCGCGCTGGCCGGACGGCTCACGAGCGAGTCGCTTCTGGCCCTCAGCCGCATTCCGGCTGATGTCCTCGCCATTCGCTCGGCCGCATGCGAAGCGGCCACGCGCGAGGGTCGTGTTACCGAATCCGCCGTCGCCAATTTCCGCATGGCGATGCGAACTCCGGTTGCGGGCTGCTGAACAACGTAGGGTAAGCGTCTCGCTTGCCCGTGAATGCCGTTGGAAACAGGGCAAGCCAGAAGCTTGTGCTACGTTGTTCAACGACCTTTGGCGAACGTGGCTACCACGTAATCCGGTTTTGAAGCTGCTTCTCATGACGGACGGACGGACGCACGGCCCAATCGCGGCTACCACCCTGACACTCACTTCCGCCTTGTCCCGCGTGTTCACCCGTCTCTGGGACACGGTGCGTGTATCGCTTTTTGCCTGGTTCAATTGGACGAAGCTCTGAGTATCAAGTCCCTGCTTTTG
>Ga0114966_10000614_pt1 | contig 34137 bp, 26 predicted proteins | sample M_130207_XF_Meta_FD_87029 | JGI IMG/M metagenome (GOLD analysis project Ga0114966, IMG submission 87029) | Freshwater microbial communities from Lake Montjoie, Canada to study carbon cycling - M_130207_XF_MetaG | ecosystem: Environmental > Aquatic > Freshwater > Lake | place: Lake Montjoie... | reverse complement strand
CGTCGAACTTGCCAACGCCATCCTGCTATCCACCTGGCAGGACAAAACCATCGAGTTGCCCATGTCTGCTGCCGACTATGAGCGCATTCTCATTGAGAAAGGCGAGGCTTCGACCTTCCAGAAAACCAAAGTCGTCGCGAAAGCAACATCCGATGACTTCGCGAAGAGCTTCCGCTAAGTTTGCGAGTAGTTGGTGTGCCCCTTCTACTTCGCTGCCGATGCTTTGAGTGCCTTCAATGAAGGAGCGCCGCTCAACTTCGCCAGCGCAGCAGACACAATCTCTGCCCTTCGTGCCGCTTCCGCACGATCCTTCGCTTTCGCCTTCGCCGCTGCGAGCAGAGACGAACGTAATTTTTCAGCGACTGCTGGAGACTTGCTCGCACCACTGGCCTCCCAGTCCTGCGTAAAGGAGTTCACCAGCCGAGCCAGTTCCGCATCATTCTGCTCTAGCTTGTTAATAACTGCACTCACCTCCTCAGGTGTTGCTTCTGTATTGCTCATGTTCGCAGAAGAAGATGAGCCTTTTCTGGAAGTGGGCCAAAAAATCATCGCCGCCAAAGCCACCAGCACCACTCCCACGAAAACAAACGTCAGCACCATTTGCTGTTGTTGTGTCATTGCCGCTGCTTTCTTCTGCGGCGCTCCCTTTGGTCGTTGATCGACCGAATCCGGCAGTGGAACGCCAGATTCTTGCTTCATCGCCGCATTGATATAAGCGCGGAACTCGCCTGCATCCTGATACCGTTTGTTAGGATCAGGATGGATGGCCTTGGCGATGATTTCGTCCCAGCGCGACGATACCTTGGCATATAAAGTAACAGGGCGGCGAGGCGTCTCCGGCACGCGACCGGTCAACATTTCATAGAGCACCGCCCCGACAGCGAAAATATCCACACGGTGGTCCACCACATTGCCGCCGCAAATTTCCGGTGCTGCATAGTCCGGTGTTCCCATCGGATTCTCCTCCTCCGCCTCATTGGTGGGGCGGGCCAAGCCGAAGTCCGCCACCTTCACATGGTCGGCATCATTAACCATGATGTTGCCCGGCTTGATGTCGCGATGAATAATGCCATGCTCATGGGCAAAGCTGAGCGCCTCGCAGAGTTGAATGGCTAAGTTCGTCGCCTTGCGCAGAGGCAGATTGGTTTTGTGGATGAGATCGTGCAGCGAGCGTCCTTCGATCCATTCCATGACAAGATATAGATGGCCGCCTGGCGTGATGCCGAAATCGTACACGCCCACAATATTGGTGTGATTGAGCTTCGCCATCGCTCGCGCCTCGATTTTAAAGCGATCAGAGAACCCTTGTTCCGCACTAAACTTAGGCGGAAGTATTTTCACCGCCACACGACGCTCCAAGCTGTCTTGATAGGCTTTATACACTGCGCCCATGCCGCCGCAGGCAGCTAGTTTTTCAAACTTGAATTGCGGCAAGTAGGCGGACATCTCCTCGATGCTGGGAACATCGAACGATGGTTGATCTTGGTGGGCAGCGTCTTCGGACATAAGTAATGCATTAATACCAACGAGTTGATCCTGCGGCCAGAAAAATCACAATTAGCTCAGTGTTCATTTCATGCCTTTTCCCCAGAGCAATGCTCGCCTTAACTCACGACTTATCGAGCTAAGGGAGACGACATTAAGCCTCTTGAAATGCTTCCAAAGCCGACCACTAGCCAATAGAAGAAGGGCCGCGCCGACTTTTGTACGCAGGGAAACAACCTTAAATAATGCTGAAATTTGCATTGACGCTCTATGGGACGCTCTCATAACCTGCAAACACGGCAACAGCCGCCAACAACACTATGGCCAAGAAAGCAGCAACCAAATCCAAACCAGCAGCCAAACCAGCAGCCAAAAAAGCTGCTAAAAAAGCTGCCAAGAAGCCCGCAGCAAAACGTAAGCCCAATCCAGCCCTGATGAAGCCGGTGCAGCCTGACGCGATTCTCGGAGTCGTCGTCGGCAACAAACCAGCTCCTCGTGGCCAGATCACGAAGAAGCTCTGGGACTACATCAAGAAGAACGGTCTCCAGGACGCCAAGAACAAGCGCAACATCAATGCCGATGACGCATTGAAGGCCGTGTTCGGTGGCAAGAAGCAAGTATCAATGTTTGAGATGACCAAGCTGGTCTCCAAGCACATTGGTGCCTAATTCAATCCTGAGCTCCTACACGCCGCGCCCGGATAAAACTAGGCGCGGCGTTTTTATGCTCGCGTTTGACTACGGCTCCGTTAACAACAAGCCATCCGCCATCCATGCCTGACGACTCGAAGAAAACCATCCTGTCCTCGATCCCGCTGCCTGGTGCCCTAGCGGTTCTTACAGCTTTGGCGGGAGCGGTGTTGTTGAATTACGAACCGCTCGTGCCGCGCCGCCCAGTTGAACCTGCCGCACCCTCGGTAGTACTGGGCGACACGCATAAATTCGATGCCGCTCCCGGCGAAGATCCGCTACGCGCCCTAGCACGAGCGAAGTTCGTTCCGCCAGACAAGAAGGAGTTCAATCCCGCCACCGATGTCGAAGTTCACACGCCGTGGGGGTTTTTCATCGAACTACGCGAGCGCTTGAAACTCGTGGCTGAACGAGATGTGCGGCTGCGCCAAGCAAAGCCTTCTCATGTGCTGCTTATGCCGGTGATGCTGCGTCCAGGCACGGACATGGCCTCGATCGAGCAGCGCAGCCGTGCACGAGGGGCGGTTACGGCAGGCCTGACTTCCTCGGGTTATGTGCCCGAACATGGCGGCAGTCTCGAATGCTGCCGCCTTTCCCCTTGGCCGTTGCCATTGATCAAAAAAGAACTGCCACCTTCGACAACTTCTATAACAGACGCGGCTTCCGCAGCTGCAACGGTTAATGGGCCGGTTTCTTCACTCGATGTGGCATTTGAATGGTTCAAATCTTCGAATCGCATTCCGTCTGTCAATAACCCTAGCTATGAATCCGTCGGCATTCTGTGGCTGCGAGGCGATGCCTTTGGCGGCAAGCCACTTTCCCAAATGCGTACGACTTTACACCGTCTGCTACATGGGTATCCGCGTCGTCCAGGTTCTGAAGAAACACCGGAACTGGATGCGGAACGTCTTGAAATCCTGCTACTGGGACCTCATTCGACCGACAATCTTGCTGCTTTTATTGGTGAGGCTGCAGAAAAGCCTGAGTGGCGTGAGGATCAGTGGGCGGGGCCGTTGCGCATGGTTTCACCCTGGGGCACGGCCTCAGCGCGTGCCCTACTACGACTGTCAGGAGCTGGACTGCCTCAAATCGCTGATGATGCCCTGCGTGCGCAGGCTGCGGAGCAGCGTGTGGATGACCTTATGGCTGGCGTGCTCGATCCTGCGGGCACACATGCAGCGCCCTTCATCCGCAGCCTCACCACCGATGATCATGTGGCGGACGCCCTGGTAGATGAACTAGAACGTCGCGGTCTCGCTTTACGAAAAACGTCCAGTACGGATATCCACTACGGCAACGTCGCCATCATCTCCGAATTCGATACATCCTATGGCCGCGAGCTCCCGCTTACCTTCATGGAAGCGATGACCGGCCAAGATATGCGAGGTGATTTCAATCGCTATCAGTTCCGTTGGCACTGGATTAATTACCCGCGCGGACTTGATGGCCGTTACACCAGCGACACGGCCTCTGGCACTGCGGAAAAAGCAGCTTCCGCAGCCAAAGGGAGCGATGCGAAATACGCACCCGATGAAATGCCCAGCGGTGTGAGTCAGGCGGATGCACTGCGCCGTCTCGCCGCGCAGCTCGAGGAACTCGATGAAAGCCTCACTCGTCGTGGGGGCGCCGGTTTGGTGGCCGTTGGTGTGCTCGGTGGTGATGTCTATGACAAACTGTGGATCCTGCGCGCTCTGCGTCCGCGCCTTCCACGCATTCAGTTTTTCACCAACAATCTCGATGCCTGGCTTTGGCAGCGCGATGAACTACGGACCACACGCAATCTCATTGTCGGTTCCCCCTATGGCATCACGCTCGCGAATCCGTATCAAATGGGCAAACTCCCATTCCGCGATAGTTACCAGACCTCCGTCTATGCTGCCACACTGGCCGCCACCGGAGTGCTGGAGCCAGCGCAGTTCGAATCCTTGCGCAGCACCGCCGCCGTGAGGCTGTTTGAAATAGGCCGCTTCGAACCCCATGATCTCTCGCTCGCCGCACCACAGGTAAAACTACATCCACAACCAGAAACCACGGCTTGGTGGCAGCTCGATGTGCGTTCACATCAAGCATGGTGGATCGGCACCATCATCATCATGGCTTGGCTTGGCTGGATGATCGTGAGCTGGCTGCCAGGCTTGGGTCTTGTCTTTGGGAAAAATAGCGTGACTGCCGACTGGCAACGCATTCTCATCAAGGTGGTAAAATCACCGGTGATGATCTTCATCATCATCGTGGTCGTTTCCTGGCGGATCGAGTCTTGGTGGTCAGTGCAGCGGAACGGCGGCGAGCCATTACTTTTCAATTCCGGCATCAGCGCCTGGCCTGCGGAAGCCTTCCGGTTAATAGCGGTACTACTCACACTCTATCTTATCCTCAAGGCTTGCGCGATGCTGGCTGACAGCACACAGGAACTCCGTGCACATTACTTCACAGATGAAGTTAAAGCAGACGAACCCACCCCCTGGCGCTCACCGCTCGACTGGTTGAAAAGCATGTTCCTATTCTGGAAAACCAGCAGCGAGCTCACCACGCGGCAGGGCGAGGAGAGTGTCGTTCACCCGCTGCAGCTATGGTCAGAATACCGCTTTAGTAACTCCATCACTGCACGCATCAGCCGCTCGATTGTCGTTGCCAGCCTGCTCTACGTCGGGGCCAGCCTGCTGCTGCATCTACTAGGCACCACGCTGTCACCAGTGCGCGGCGATCAAGCGCGGCAGATCGACCTCTGGCTCGATCGTGCCTCGTTAGCGAGCTTACTTTGGCTAGCTGCCTTTGTGGTGGACACACTCTGGCTCAATCGCGTCTTCATCCAATGGTTCAGCCGTGGCAAAAGTGACTGGCCACTAGCCATGCTTCGCATACACCGTCACACCAAACTGCACGCCGATAATCTGCGCGACTTTATCGACCTCCAAATGGTCGCCGACTGGACGCGTGATATCGGCCGACTGACGTTCTTCCCCTTTTATGTGCTCGCATTGCTCATCCTTGCTCGCATGAATCGCTTTGATGCTTGGAGTTGGCCACCAGCGCTCATCATCATCTACCTGCTCGTTGTCGTGCTCGTCATCCTCAGTGCCGCACGTGTCCGTGCCGCTGCTGAAAACCTGCGCAGCAAAGCGGTGGCTGAAGTGCAACAACGTTACTCTGCATTGGTAGAAACACCTGCTGCAACCAGGCTCCTCAAAGAAATCAACAACCTCAGCCGCGGCGCCTTTGCCCCCTTCTCCGAACAACCTGTCATGAAGGCGCTCTATTGGCTCCTCGGCGCCCTCGGTGTTGGTGGTCTCTGGCAGGCGCTGGCACAGTGGATGTAATAATCACTCAGGCCGTGTGCGGAACGTAGTCGATCTCCATGAACTCGGCCACCTCTGGAATCCAGCGCTCTCGCACGAAGGCGGTGTGATCGGGATGATCGCAGTAAAAAGCGTACGCAGCCGCATCGGTGAACTCCATCGAGAGCCCGAACGTGAATGGATTCTTCGCGCTCGTCTGGCGCAGGCACTCAAATTTCTGCACGCCTGCGATCTTCGCGAGTTCGCAGGCGGCTTGAAGAAAATCACGCTCAGCGGCGGAGCCTGAGGCATGTTTGAGACGAAAGGCGACCGTGTGGCGAATCATGGGATGTGATATAAGGTTCTCAGAAGTTCCAGCGTTGCGCTTTTCCATTGGCAGGTGCGACTTCGATGAAATCGATCTCTGCATCAGGCAAATAAAGGCGCATCGTGCCAAGCGGGCCTTTGTCTTGGATTTCAATCTTCAACTCCTGCCAGTCGCCCGATTGGATCTCCAACGGAGCTGAATGCACGATGCTGAGGTCGGCGGAAGTCTTGGGCAGCGAGTCAATCTTACCTGCACCACCGCTTTGGCTGCGTACCCGCAGTTTTACCAATGCGGGACCGTTCATCTTTGCCATGCCGTGGCCCAGGAAGGCGGCATCGGGTTTGCCGACTATTTTAAAGCTGAGGATGCCATCGGTGACATTCGCTTTGCAGCCGCGTTCCTTCCAGCCATCGAGCGGATCGGTGCTCGCAGGTTTCGTCTTGGCCACGACTGGCTTGTAGGCAGGATTGGGTCGCGGATATGTCGCGCCAGTGTCTTTGAGGAAGCCGTCGATCAGCACTTCGAGCTCCTTAACCTTGTCTGGCATCTTTACCGCAAGGTCATGGGCCTCGCTGATGTCTTCCTTGAGGTTATAAAGCTCCACCGTGCTCGGATTGCCAAACCAGCGCAGTAATTTGAAGTCACCACTGCGCACCCAAACACCGCCCGCTTTGTTGGCACCTGCGTGTGGGTGGTAGTTGAAGTAAGCGGTGCGTTTCAAATCGCCATCGCCCTTCAAGACTCTCGCGTAGCTGACGCCATCAAACTTTTGTTGCTCTGGTTTCGTGACGCCAAGTAGGTCAATAACCGTCGGATAAATATCGATAGGACCCACGACAGCATCACTGTTGCTGCCAGGAGCGATCTTGCCCGCCCAGGCCCACATCAGCGGCACGCGAGTGCCTCCTTCATAGAGCGTGCCTTTGCCATCGCGCAGCGGTGTATTCAGGGTGGGTGGTTGTGTGCCGGCCCACTTGATCCAGTCATCGTTCGCGGATTTTTTACCCTCCTCGGTGATGTTGCTGTGCACGTTTCCACCGTTGTCGGAGGTGAAAATGATGATCGTGTTGTCTGCGATGCCTTGTTTGTCCAGTTCGTCCAGGATGCGGCCAAAACACTCATCCAAGCTCTTGAGCATCGACGCCATGATCGGATTTCCCTGTCGTCCGCTCGGGTCTTTTTTTGCCATGAAAGCCTTCGTGTATTCTTCCTTGTGCCCCCACGGTCCATGCACGCCATAGCACCACAGATTGAGGAAAAACGGCCCACCTTTGCTGCCTTCAATGAACTTCACTGCCTCCGCAGCCTGACGATCCACGATGTACTCCCCCACAGGCCCATCCGTGATGTTTCCCTGCCGTGTCTGAGATCTTGGTTCACGCTTTGGCACCACCGAGTAAGGGGAGAAGTAATTCCCAGGAGGACCAGGATCTGGATGACAATGGAACGTCACATCAAAGCCCTGTTGTTCCGGCCAGTGCGGCTCCGTAAGTCCAAGGTGCCACTTTCCAATGTGCGCTGTGCGATAACCTGCGCCCTTCAACGTCTCTGCCAGCGTGATCTGCGATGGTTCTAGGTAATTCTTGCTCTCCGGCACAAGCATCGGCGCATTGGGCGGTGCTGATTCCGGCAAAAAAACATGTCCCGCTGCCTGCGGGGGCTGATGACCCGTGGCGCTGGTGATCTTATGCCGCGCCGAGTATTGGCCCGTCAGCAACGACGCCCGTGTCGGCGAGCATAGCGGCTGTGAATACGCATTCGTGAAGCGCATCGCCCGCTTCGCAAATCGGTCGATATTTGGCGTCTCATAATACTGCGAGCCATAAACCCCACTGTCCATCCAGCCCATGTCATCGGCGAGAAAGAGGACGACGTTAGGTTTCGCCAGCAGTGACGAATGCAGAATAACGAAAGACAAAAGAATGAGAGAAAGACATTTCATGGCAGCTGGGCCTTAAACGCACCACCAGGGATGAAATAGCTCAAAAGCTGGCTTTGGCTGCCGGGTTGGCTTTCATCAGCGATACGGCCTTCGTTTCACTCGCCACCGTCGCGACATACCAGCCAGGAAATCCACGCCAGTTCACGCGGCCTTTGGCATCCGTCTTCAGTGTCACCTCCGTGTGCCATTTTTCGCCGATCCATTCTTCCAGCACCTTGCCACGCGCGCGGACTGACCAGTCTTTGTTCCAGGAGGCCGCCTCCGGTTTCCAGTGTGAGCCTTCCCAGAAGACCCAGAGCAGAAAGCTGCTATACGCAGGATGGCTGAAGACAGTGATCAGCACATCACGTGTGTAATCGGCGGCGAGTTCTTCGTCATCCGTGGTGACCACGTCATATTCGGTGATGGCTTGATGCGGCACGATCTGCGCAAAGCGGTCAGTAACAGACAGCAGGTGCTCAGGAGAAGGTAGGTAGCTTTCATGAAAATGCGCCTGATTGCCCAAACCGGCCACAGTCATGCCCGCAGCATTCAGAGCCTTGATGTACTTAAAAGTTTCATCGCACTGTGGACCGGGGCGGAAGACTTGATCCTCGTTGATAAAAAAGGCCAACTTCGTCAGTGAACGTGCGAGCTGAAAGACCTCGCGGTCGAGATGCTCCAAGCCTGCACGTTTATTCAGCATGTCTGCACCACCCCACGCGATGGGGTGGTTGATCACGTCCCACTCGATGACCCGATCTTTCACGAAGCTCATACGCTCACGCACACTTTCCAGCGTGCGCTTCAGAATCTCCGCGTTGTCCTTGATCGAGTGCAAATTGAACGGTGTGGCCACTTGCATCAAATAATGTCCACGCACGCTGATGTGATGAGCATCGAACCAAGAGAAGGCCTTGTCGATCTCTGCATTGCGCTTGTTGCGGCGCTCCTCGTTGAAATCAGGTCCCCAGTTGCCGTCTTTGAGGTCGTTTTCAAACACTACGATGCTGAAGAGCCGATCAATGATGTCTCGGTAGTGCTTATCGTCTTCGCTCTCGCCAGACATGCGCTTGGCCACGATGGCGGAGCCGAAGCCGAACTCGTGTTTGCGCAGCGTAAGCTTCACCTCGGTATCAGCGAGCGCTTTGCCATCCGAATCCGTCAGCGTGAGTGCTAGGTCTGCTTTGCGATGCTGCTCGATGCGCTCCAGCGCCGCCTTGCGCCATGACGCGTCGGCTTCACGACCTGGGTAGCTGTGCTTGATGCCTTTGGCACGCGGAAAGCTGGCGAGGTCGATGCTCGCTGGATATTTGAGCACACGGATGCTTTCGATCTCGATGCTCTGCCCTTTGTGGCCACAAAGCAACACCACAGCAGCCTTACCTGCTTCAATGGAGTCCGTCGCGGCAAAGGTCACCGGCAACTCCGTCCACTCACGTGGCACCGCGATGCCAATCATGGGGCCAAAGGAGGTGTAGGGAGCCGCTCTGAGCTGCAGCTTGGCCAGCACCTCACCAAACATCGCATCACCTACGACACGTGCTTTGATGATGGCAAACACGCGCTCGTCTTTGGCGATAGCTCCTTCGAAAGGCATCGTGAACTGCGCGCTGAACGGCTTCGCATCATTCGCTTGCGTGATGGTGATGCGTTTTCCTAGCGCTAACGCCTCCACCTTACCCGCATCAGGATTCGCCGAAGCCTGCAAGGCATTTCTACTGATCTCCACGCCTCCCGGCGGCAGATCGAATGCGTGAAGTGAATGGATGGCGAAGAGAGTGAGGCAGAAGACGCGAAGCATCTCCCATCGTGGATGCCGAGGCTTGTATTGGCAACAATTCACGAATGGCGAATAGCTGTTGCCATACGGTAGTCCACCTCACTAGAATCGCCTCTTTTGGAAACTGAAATTTGACATTGGATTTACATCTAGAATCCGACCCATCCTCATCCACGCCACATGATCATTTACGGAACCGCTCTCCTCGCCGTATGCCACTTGCTGGGCATCATTATTGGCGATCTTCTTGGTCGAGCATTGGGAATGACGACAAATGTGGGAGGCGTTGGCATTGCGATGTTGTTGCTCATCTTTGCGCGCATCTACCTTCACAAGAGTGGCCGTCTTTGCGCCACATCAGAGAGTGGCGTGCATTACTGGGGCGCGATTTATATTCCCGTCGTCGTTGCAATGGCGATGCAGCAGAATGTGGTAGCCGCCTTGAAGGGCGGGCCGGTAGCGTTGATCGCTGCGGTTGGAAGCGTGCTTGTTTGTGGATTGTTTGTGTCTTTCATCAATCGCATGGAGCCCGAAACGGCAACTCAGGAGGAACTTAAATGATGTGGGAGATTCTTGAAAAAGCCGCGAAGGAGAACGGATTCGTCACCGCTTTCGCCGTGGTGGGTTTGGTGATGCTCTTGTCGGGTGTGATCTCACGAAAACTGACGTTCGGCCGCGTACAGGGTTCAGCGATTGCCATTCTGATCGGACTCGCGCTCGCGTATGTTGGCGGAAAAATGTCTGGCGGCTCGAAAGGGCTCGCAGATCTCGCTTTGTTCAGCGGTGTTGGCCTCATGGGTGGCAATATGCTACGTGACTTCGCCATCGTGGCCACGGCGTTTGAAGTGCATGCCGAGGAGGCGAAGAAGGCGGGCTGGATCGGTGCCATCGCGCTGCTGCTCGGCACCGTGTTGCCGTTTATCGTCGGTGTGGCAGTGGCTTGGATTTTTGGTTATCGCGATGCCGTGAGCATGACCACCATCGGCGCTGGCGCGATCACCTACATCGTCGGTCCCGTGACGGGTGGCGCGATTGGCGCGACTTCGGATGTGATGGCTTTGAGCATCGCCACCGGTGTGATTAAAGCGATCCTCGTCATGGTCTCGACTCCCGTGGCTGCCAAGTTCCTCCGCTTGAAAACACCACGCTCTGCCATGGTCTTCGGCGGTCTCGCTGGCACCGTGAGCGGCGTCAGTGCGGGCCTTGCGGCAACAGATCGCAAGCTGGTGCCCTACGGCGCACTGGTGGCTACGTTTCACACCGGCATCGGCTGCCTGCTCGGGCCGTCGCTGCTTTTCTTTATTGTCCGCGCTCTGACTTAAATCCTATGAACGAACTCCCACTCATCACTCGCGCTCGCTCCCATGGTGCTGCCATCGCCTTTCGCACTGGAACGAACACGCACACTTATCAAGATATCTTGGATCGCTCAGACGTGCTTGCATCGGCATTACTTGGCGAAGTAGCTGATTTGAAAGAATCACGCGTCGCATTGCTGCTGCCGGGTGGATTTGAGTATGTGGCTGCTCAGTGGTCCATCTGGCGTGCCGGCGGCATCAAGCTGCCAATTTGCTTGTCCGCCACGGAACCGGAATGGGAATATGCTCTCACAGATTCCAGTGTGAGTATCGTCGTGGCCGATGCTCCTAACGCAGCGAAGATCGCGCCACTTTGTGCGAGGCTCGGAGTGCGCTTAGTGGACATCGACGCCATCACCTCAGCACCTGCAAAGACACTTCCGCAGATCAGCTCCGAACGTCGGGCAATGATTCTTTATACCAGCGGCACGACGAGCAAACCCAAAGGCGTGGTGACGACGCATGCAAACATTCAGGCGCAGATCGAGAGCCTCGTGCAGGCCTGGGAATGGTCCGCCAGCGATCGTATTCCGCTTTTTTTGCCAATGCATCATATCCACGGCATCATCAACGTCACGAGCTGTGCGCTTTGGTCCGGCGCGATGATCGAGCCGTTCTCACGCTTCGATTTGAACGCGATTCTCGACCGCGTGCGCGTAGATGCTTACACGCTGTTCATGGCGGTGCCGACAATCTATGTGAAACTCATCCAGGCACTCGAATCAGCATCACCAGAAGATCGGACGGCCATCATCGGCGGATTCAAACGCATGCGCCTTATGGTCTCCGGCAGCGCTGCCTTGCCTGCGAGTGTGCATGAGCAATGGACGGCACTCACAGGCCAGCAACTGCTTGAACGCTACGGCATGACCGAGATCGGCATGGCTATCTCGAATTTGTATCGTGGCGAACGCCGCCCAGGAGCCGTCGGTGCGCCACTACCAGGTGTCGAAGTGCGTTTAAAGACAGAAGGCGGCCAAATCATCACCGCCGAAGACGAACCCGGCGAGATCCAAGTGCGCGGTCCCGGAGTATTCGCCACATATTGGAACCGCCCCGAGGCCACGGCGGAAACCTTCGACGGCGATTGGTTCCGCACCGGTGACATGGCGGTGATGGAGCGCGGCTACTACCGTATCATGGGCCGCCTGAGCGTGGACATCATCAAGAGCGGTGGCTACAAACTCAGCGCCCTCGAAATCGAGGCCGCGCTGCTCGAACACCCGCTCATCGCCGAGTGCGCCGTTATCGGTTTGCCCGATGATACCTGGGGTGAAGCCGTTACCGCCGTCTGCGTACTCACCGCGAATGGCACGCTCGACCTCAAAACTCTACGTGACTGGTGCAAAGACCGCCTTTCCGTTTATAAGGTGCCCCAGCGCTTCAAAGTCGTCGCCGAACTACCACGCAATGCGATGGGCAAGGTCACGAAGCCTGCCGTGAAAGCTTTATTTTAAACGACCATCTCATGCGCACGTTGCTACTCCCATTCCTGATCGCCATCACCGCATTGGCAGACGACAAGCCCTTCACAATGCTCACTGATGACCTGCTCGCGAAGCTCCCCGAAGCCCAGCGCAGCGAATGGACCGCCTACATTGCCAAATCGAAGGCCTTTGCCGCCGAGGAGCATCGCATCCTCGATGAAGAACGCAGCAAGGCGGAGGCAAAGCCCGCGCCGGGCAATCGCGCCGAGTTTGAGCACGACAGCGACACGCCTGCGGAGTGGTTCGCCAGCGCAGAAAACCAAAAGCTCGCCGACATCGTCATCAGCTACCAGACACCCACCGGCGGTTGGTCAAAGGCCGTCGATTACACCAAAGGCCCGCGCCAGCCCGGCACGCACTGGACCTCACAAAAAGGCGATGCCTGGCACTACTGCGGCACCTTTGACAACCGCACCACGACCGAGCACATCAAGTTCCTCGCCGGTGTCTTCACCGCCACGAAAAGCGAGGATGTGAAAGCATCGCTGATGAAGGGTCTCGACTACGTTTTCGCCGCGCAGTATCCGAACGGCGGCTGGCCGCAAAACTACCCCGTCGAGCGCGGCTACCACGAGGCCATCACGCTCAATGACGATGCCATGGTCCACGTCCTGGAGGTCCTTCATGACCTCGCGGAGGGCGACAACCACTTCGCCTTTGCCGATGCCGTGCTGAAGCAGCGGGCGCAGGCCGCATTCGACAAAGGCATCGCCTGCATCGCCGCCATGCAGGTCCGCATCGACGGCCAGCCCACCGTCTGGTGCGCCCAGCATCATCCGCTCACACTTGAGCCCGTCAAAGCCCGCGCCAAAGAGCCGCCGTCTCTCAGCGGCGGCGAATCCGCGAACCTCGTGAAGTTCCTCATGCGCAGCGGCCCCACCACGCCTGAAGTCGTCGCCATCATCGAGTCCGCGCTGAAGTGGTTCGACGCCCACCGCCTCACCGGCCTGCGCAAAACGAAGAACGACCAGGGCAAGACCGACTACATCGCCGACACCGCCTCCACCGACGTCCTATGGGCCCGCTTCTACGACCTCCAGACCGCCAAACCCATCTTCGCCGGTGCCCAGGACGGCATCGTTTATCACACCTTCCAGGAAATGGCCGCCAAAAACAAAGTCGCCTACGACTTCTTCAGCACGCGCCCCGCCGAACTCCTCGGCAAGGAGTTGCCGAGGTGGAGGAAAAGGTTGGAGAAGGGGAAGTGAGGCACGCACACTGTTCTGATTCTCCACCCTTCCATGCGCTTATTACTCTGTTCGTCATTCGCCATTCTGGTTTCGTCATTTGCGGCGGAGCCGCATAGCATGCTCCTCGGCACGCAAGCCATCGGCGGGCGGTATCAGTTCACGCAGGACGAGCCGTTGCTGGAGAGCGCGAAGCTCATCGCGGAGCTTGGGTCGGGCATCATGAAGTTCTCGATCTCAAAGCAGGCCTCGTTTGGCAAGACAAAGGCAAACGCGTTGAAGGATGAGCTGGGCCTGCAAACGCTCGCGGAGGTCGCGAGCAAGGATCCGACACACCGCGCAGTGTTGGACATGCCGTTCACGCACTTTTTCATCTGGGCCTATCCTTTCACCACGCATGGCAGCGCGGGCACCTTTAAGCCTGCGGAGCGCGATTTGGAGTATCGCGAGATGTTTGACCTCACCGCGCATCTGCTGCGCACTTACAGCGGCAGCGGCAAAAAATTCTATCTCGGCCACTGGGAGGGCGATTGGCATCTGCGGCCGCACTTTGACCCGAAACAGCCCTTCCCCGAGCACTTTGGCGAGAACTTCATCGCCTGGCTCAAGGTTCGGCAACAGGCCATCGACGACGCAAAGCGCGACACGCCGCATCAAAACGTCGAAGTCTGGCACTACACCGAGGCGAACCTCGTCGAGCCCTTCCTGAAAGGCGGCCAATGCCTCGCCAACGACATCCTCCCGCAGGTCGAGGTCGATTTCGTCAGCTACTCCTGCTACGACAGCCTTCAGCGCGTGATCCGCGACGATCTGCACGCCACGCTCAACCACATTGAGTCCAAGCTGAAGCCCAAGCCCGGCATCTCCGGCAAACGCGTCTTCATCGGCGAATATGGCTTCCCCGCCCGGCGCTACTCACCCGAGGAGCAAAACCGCAAGAGCATCGAGACCATGATCGCCGCCATCGAATGGGGCTGCCCCTTCGTGCTCTACTGGGAACTCTACGACAACGAAGGCACGCCCGAAAAACCGGGCGGCTTCTGGCTCATCAACGAAAAGAACGAAAAACAGCCCATCTGGCACACGCACCAGCGCTACTTCGATTGGGCGAGGAAGCACATCGCCGATTTCAAGCAGCGCAACGGCAGTCCGATCACCGACGCTGAGTTCCGTAAGGCCGCACTGGAATATCTCAAGCGATAGCCCAGACTGTTTTATGCGCGCACTCCTGCTCATCACGCTCTTTGTCACCTCATCTTTTGCTCAAGATTCCACCGCATGGCTGGAAAAGAATGCCACGCTCATCTTCCATGATGCGTTTGAGCGTGAGGAGGATGGAAATCTCGCGAAAGCCATCGGCAACGGCTGGAACAGCGCCACGGCGGATCGTGTGCCGCAGATCAAGATGGCGGACATCGACGGCGGCATCCTGAAGGTGAGCAGTGCGTCGGAAGCAGCGAAACACTCAGCGCACATTCATCACGAGGCCGGATTCTCCGATGGCGGCGCAGTAGTGCGCTTTCGCTTTCCCGGCTTGAGCAAAAGCGAATCGCTTCAGCTCGGCTTTGTGGATCGTGAGACGAAAGGCGTGCACGCTGGGCACCTTTGCTACGCCATTCTGTCCTCCAGCAGCGCCACACTCATCGACCACAAGAGCGGCGTGATGAATCTGGACATCCGCGCTCGACGTCAGGGCTACCTAGATCGCAAAGAAAAGCTCCCGACCGATCTCGATGCCCTGCTCAAGACAAAGCAGGCCGTAGTCCCGTGGAAATCCGACACCGAGTGGCACGAGTTGATCCTCATCACCGTCGGCGATGAGATGCGCCTCACCGTCGATGGCAAGCTCATCGTCAAGCATCACTCCGAAGGCTTCGCACATCCGATGAAGCGCTGGTTCAGTTTCCTCATCCCAAACACGGTCTGGATCGACGACGTTAAGATCTGGAAGATCCGATAACCATGCGTTTTCTACTCCTCTTCTTGTCATTCTGCTTTCTGCATTCGTCCTTCGCGACGGAGCCGCAGTTCCTCGCTCACTACATGCCCTGGTATGCCACAAAGGATGTGAGTGGCGAGTGGGGCTGGCATTGGACGATGGGGCATTTTGATCCCGATCAAAAGAAGTGGGATGATCAACGCGAGATCGCTTCGCATGATTACCCGCTTATCGGGCCTTATGACTCGGGTGATGATCACGCTTTGGAATGTCAGGTGCTACTCATGAAGCTCGCCGGTCTCGATGGTGTGATCATCGACTGGTATGGCACGAGCGATCTCAACGACCACGCTGTAAATCATCGCCACACGCAGAAACTCATCCCTTGGCTCAAGAAAGCCGGATTGAAGTTCGCCATCTGCTACGAGGATCAAGCCGTCAAAACGCTCAAGAAAGGTGAAGACGTGAACCAGGCCCAAAAAGACCTCGAATGGGCCGAAGAGCACTTCTTTAGCGATTCAGCGTATGTGAAGCACGATGGTCGTCCAGTGCTGCTCGTCTTCGGACCGCAGCATTTGAAGTGGAAGTTCAACCTCAAGGCCAAACCGCTGGTATTTGGTCTGGCGCACCTCGCGAAGCCAAACGGCCTTGAAGGTGTCTTCGCGTGGCCACCCGTCAGCGGCGGCAAATCGCTATCGCCTTCACAGTGGAAGAAGGAACTCGACCTCATCTATACCCGCGATGAAAAAATCATCGCCACCGCCTTCCCCGGCTTCAAAGACATCTACAAACAAGCCGGCGTGCATGACAGTTATGGCAGTATCTCCTCACGCGATGGTCAGACGCTGACCGAATCGCTCGACCTCGCGCTGAAAAGCAAAGCGCCCATCATCCAGATCGCGACGTGGAACGACTACGGCGAAGGCACCGTCATCGAACCGACACGCAGTAACGGCTACCGCTACCTCGAAGCGCTGCCCAAATGCGGCAACAAGGCCGATCTGCGCCTGCCTGTGATGCTTTACCAACTCCGCAAACGCGGCGGCGATGCCAAAGCGCTCGATCAAGCCGCTACGCACCTCTTTTCATCGCGATTCATCGAAGCAGAGGCCACCCTCGCGCGAATCAGCCATGAACTTGGCCAACACTTCATCGACGCGAATTACCACCTCACCACCGAACTGCTCTACCGCGAGGAAAAAGGCATCAGCGCCGAGCAAAACCAGCGTTGCCGCCTCGATGTGTATGCGCCCGCAACGAAGCGGCCGTTTTCGACGGTCATCTGGTTTCACGGTGGTGGTTTGACCAATGGCGAGCGCACCATCCCACTGCCGCTGCGTAATCAAGGCATCGCCGTCGTCGCTGCGAACTACCGCCTCAGTCCCGGCGTGAAGTCGCCCGTCTTCATCGAGGATGCCGCCGCCGCCATCGCGTGGACGTTTAAACACATCGCCGATTTCGGCGGTGATCCGCAGCGCATCTTCGTCAGCGGGCACAGCGCTGGTGCCTACCTCACGCTCATGTGCGGCCTCGATAAGAAATGGCTCGCCGCTCATGACCTCGATGCCGATCAAATCGCCGGCCTCATCCCGCTCAGTCCGCAAGTCATCACGCATTACACCATCCGCGAGGAACGCGGCATCGACGAAAAGCAGCCCGTCATCGACGACCTCGCGCCGCTGTTTCACGTCCGCAAAGATGCGTCTCCCATCCTTCTCGTCACTGGCGACCGTCAAAAGGAGATGCTGGGCCGCTATGAAGAGAACGCCTACTTCTGGCGCATGATGAAACTCGTCGGTCACACTGAAACAACTCTACATGAGATGGGCGGCTTTGATCACGGCAAGATGCCTGAGCCTGCATTTCCGCTGATGCTGAAGTTCATGGAGGAACCATCCGCCAAAACCAAGAAGGAGTAACCCACCAATCTCCACGACTTTGAAAACGCTATTCATCCTCGCCATGCTTTTGTCATCTGCACTTCAAGCCGCTGAAGAAGACCTCAAGGCACCACCCGCAGTCACTGCCAAAGCCTGGGCCATCAGTGATGCGAAGACCGGCGAGATCCTGTGGCACTCTAACGCCGATGAAACGCGCAAAGCCGCAAGCACGGCGAAAGTCATGTGCGCCTACACCGTGCTTCGATTGGCCGAGAAAGAGCCCGCAATCCTTGATGAGTGGCTCACTGTCACCGAGTTGGCAGGGACCACAACTGGATCCACAGCGGAACTGAAACCCGGCGAGCAAGTTCAGGTCAAAGACGCGCTCCTCGGCATGCTGTTGCCTTCTGGCAACGACGCAGGCAATGCGCTGGCCGAGCACTTTCACGCACGACTTGCGCCACCCAATGAAGCGATGCTGAACGCTGGCCTCAACAATCCGCTCCTGAAGACGCGCTCCAACTTCATCGCCGAGATGAACCGCAACGCGCGCGAGATTGGCATGAAGGCCACCCTTTACCGCTCCTCTTTCGGTGATGGAGGCACGGAAGATGACCGCACCACCAACGCACGGGATCTTTCCAGGCTGGCATTCATCGCCATGCAACTGCCCGCGTTTCGTCAGGCCGTAGCCACCCGCCGACACGAAGCCACCGTGAAAAAAGCCGACGGCACCACACGCCAGGCCGTGTGGGAAAACTCCAACGCGCTCCTCGCCCTCGGCCTCGGCTACGATGGCATCAAATCTGGTATCACCAACCAAGCCGGCCATTGCATGATCGCCAGCGGTCAGCGCGGTGAAGATCGACTCCATGTCGTCGTCCTCGGCTCCACTTCCGAAGAGGCTCGCTACGTCGATGCACGGAATCTCTTCCGCTGGGCGTGGTCACAGCGTTAACTAAAAATGCTTGTCAGTTGGTGGCATCTAGGTGCAAAATCAACTTATGGCCGACGTCGAACTCCCTGAAGAAGCAAACAGTCCTTTTGAGCGCATTGTCGCTCTCACCATTGCCATGCTGGCGGTGGTATTGTCCTTCGTGGACAACACCGGTGATAACGCCAAGACTGACGGCATCGTCAAAACCAACCACGCCTCCAACAAGTGGGCTTATTTTCAGTCGAAGAGCCTCAAGGAGAATTTGGCGGAGACGAGTGCCATGTTGTTGGCCAATCTGACCGCAGCTGATCCTGCCAAGGCCCAAGCGAAGGCGGAAGAGATGCAAAAAGAAGTCACCCGCTACGAAAGCGAGAAGAAAGTCATCATGGCTGAGGCTAAAGCACTCGAAAAAGAAGTCGAGTATGCAATGAGCATTGATGACCGGGCCGATGAGGCATCGCTGCTGCTGCAAATCGCCATCGTGATCTGTTCCATTGCCATCTTGGTGAAGTGGCGAGCGATATTCTATGTCGGAGTCGTCGTCGGTATTGCTGGCACAGCCGTTGCTGTCTCAGCTTTCATGATGTGACAGCAAAGGGGCGACAAACCGATGCTTCAACTTTTTCGCTCTCCAAAAGACCCGGCGCTTCTTTATTTACTCGGCGGCACGCTGGTGTTGCTGGTCATTGCCTCGATCATCGGCGCTGTTTTGGCCAGTCGAGCCTCTTCAGATACAGCGAAGCTGACGATAGCGAACCTTAATGCGCGCACGCGTGCATGGTGGATGATGGTGTCGGTGTTTGCGGCGGCACTGGCGGTCGGCCCCATTGGCACGACGATTCTGTTCGGTTTCAGTTCGTTCATGGCGCTGCGGGAGTTCATCACGCTCACGCCAACAAAGCCGGGCGATCACCGCACGCTGTTCTGGGTGTTCTTCATCATCACGCCGCTGCATTACTACTTTCTGGCGACGCAGTGGTATGGAGTCTTCGTCATTTTGATTCCTGTTTATGCCTTCCTTTTCGTGCCGCTGCGCACGGCGATGGCAGGCGACTGTGAGCGCTTTCTCGAACGCACGGCGAAGATTCAGTGGGGTCTCATGGTGTGCGTGTATTGCATTAGCTATGCGCCCGCAATCCTGCTGCTACTCAAGATTCCCGGCTTTACAGGCCAGAATGCGAAGCTGCTGTTCTGGTTCGTCGCCATCGTCGAGATGAGCGATGTGATGCAATACGTCTGGGGCAAAATATGCGGCAAACACAAAATCGCGCCCACCGTGAGTCCAGGTAAAACATGGGAAGGCCTGCTCGGCGGCGGTGTGACGACCGTGGGCCTTGGTGCGGCTCTCTGGTGGGCCACACCGTTTTCACCGCTGCAAGCCGCAGGCATGTCAGCCATCATCGTGCTGATGGGTTTTGCGGGTGGGCTGGTGATGTCCGCCATTAAACGAGATCGAGGCGTCAAGGACTGGGGCACCGCCATCGGAGGTCACGGTGGCGTGATGGACCGCATGGACTCGCTGAGTTTCGCTGCGCCGGTGTTTTTCCACGTGGTGCGCTATTCACTCAATGCCTGATGGTGGAAAGCCGTCGGGCACGACGAGCGTACACCAGCACCATGATTTTCCGCACCTGTCTTGTTTCTGCTGTTATTGCCGCCTCTGCTCAAGGGGCGACGAAGCTTGATTTCAACCGCGATATACGACCGATCCTGAGTGACAACTGCTTCGCCTGCCATGGACTGGATGCGAAGAAGCGAAAGGCGGATTTGCGCTTGGATACGGCTGAGGGAGCGATTGCACCGATTGATGGCGCATTTCCGATCAAGCCGGGCTATCCAGAGGTCAGTACCGTCATCCAACGCATCTTGACCAAGGATGAAGACGAAATGATGCCGCCGCCGGAGTCGAACAAGAAAATCACCCCGGCCCAGGCCGAGATTTTGCAACGCTGGATCAAGGAAGGCGCGCAGTACAAGAAGCATTGGAGTTTCGAGACTCCGGTCAAAACGGCACCGCCGCCGGTCAAGGGTATGGTCAAGAATGGGATAGATGCATTCATTCAGGCGAGGCTGGCGGAAGAGGGGCTTTCACCAGTGGCGGAAGCATCGAAGGAAACGCTGATTCGTCGTGTGACGCTCGATTTGACCGGCCTGCCGCCGACGTTGGCGGAGATCGATGCTTTTCTCGCCGATAGCGGACCGGATGCGTATGAGAAAGTCGTCGCACGCCTGCTGAAATCGGAGCGCTACGGCGAGCACATGGGGCGCTTCTGGCTCGATGCGGCGCGCTATGCGGACACGCACGGGCTTCATCTCGATAACGAACGCAGCATGTGGCCCTACCGCGACTGGGTGGTGCGCGCATTCAATCAGAACCTGCCATATGATCAGTTTACGGTCTGGCAGCTTGCGGGTGACCTATTGCCAAATGCGACGACAGACCAGCAGATCGCGTCCGGATTTAATCGCTGCAACGTCACGACGAGCGAAGGCGGCAGCATCAATGAGGAGTTCGTTTTCCGCTACGCGGTGGACCGCACGGACACCACGATGGCAGTGTGGATGGGCCTCACAGCGGGTTGCGCGGTGTGTCACGATCACAAGTTCGATCCGATCTCGCAGAAGGAGTTTTACTCGATGTATGCGTTCTTCAACAGCGCCGCCGATCCGGGCATGGACGGCAATATTTTGATGACGCCACCGATCCTGCGCCTCAGCACGGATGAGCAGAAGAAACAGCTCACAGATTTGGATCAGAAGGTCGCCGCCACGCAGACGAAGATCCGCGAGGCGATCAAGAGCCTAAACTACGTCGATCCCACCACGCTGAATCCGCCGCCGCCGGTGCAGACGAGTGAGACGGTGTGGTTTGAAGATGCGTTTCCAGTTGGAGCGAATGTTGAGGCCAGTGGTGAGCCGACGACATTTGTGAGCAAAGATAAAGGCCCCGTGTTCAGCGGCAATACGGCGCTGAAACGCACCGCGACCGGCGTGGCGCAGGATTTCTTCTCGGTGGGTGGAAAGTTTGAGATTCCTCCGAACGGCAAGCTCACGACCTACTGCTACATTGATCCGGCCAACCCACCGAAGGCGATCATGCTGCAATTTCACACCGCAGGATGGAATCATCGTGCCGTGTGGGGCCAGGAAGGTGCCATTCCTTTTGGGCAGGTTCGCACGCCCGAAAAAGTGCAGATGGGCGAACTGCCGAAAGCGGGCGAATGGGTGAAGCTTGAAGTTCCCGCCGAACGCTTGGGCTTGAAGCCGGGCATCAAAGTCACGGGTTATGCTTTCACGCAATTCGACGGCACGGTTTACTGGGATCACATGGCAATGAGTTCGCGCGTCGATCCCGCGAAAGATCCGCAGTGGTCGTGGAAGGTTTGGACTGAGAAGAGCCAGGGCAAACGCATCGAAGGCCTGCCGAATGACCTGCAAACCCTCGTGCGCGGCAAGAAAGCCGTCGAATGGCCAGAGAATGATGTCACCCGCCTCAAAGAGTGGTGGTTTGAAAACGAGTATCAGGGCGCACGCAGCCTCGTTGATGGTGTACGAGGCGAAAAACTCGCCTTTGAGTCGAAGAAGAAGGCGCTCGATGAAGTGATCCCCGCCACCTTCGTCATGGCCGATCTGCCGCAGCAGCGGGACAGCTTCATCATGGAGCGCGGTCAGTATGACAAGCCGAAGGACAAGGTTGCGCGCGGCACACCGGCCATTTTCCCGCCGTTACCGAAGCAGGACAACTACAGCCGCATGGACCTCGCGAAATGGCTGGTGAGTCCGCAGCATCCGCTCACGGCCCGCGTGCAGGTAAATCGACTGTGGCAGCAATTTTTCGGCACCGGCTTGGTGAAAACGAGCAATGACTTTGGCTCGCAGGGCGAACCGCCGAGCCATCCCGAACTGCTCGACTGGCTGGCAGTGACGTTCCGCGAGAGCGGCTGGGATATGAAGGCCTTTGTGAAAATGCTCGTCACTTCGCACACGTATCGGCAGAGTTCACATTGCTCGGATGCGGTTCTCCAGAAGGACCCGGAGAATCGTCTGCTTGCCCATGGGCCGCGCTTCCGCCTTGATGCCGAAGTTGTGCGCGACCAGGCCTTGTTTGTGTCCGGTTTGCTCAGCCCAAAGATAGGCGGCAAAGGCGTGAAGCCCTACCAGCCGGAAAACATCTGGGAGCCAGTCGGTTTTGGCGGCAGCAACACCCGCAACTACATCCAAGACCACGGCGAGTCACTCTACCGCCGCAGCCTCTACACCTTCTGGAAGCGCACCGCCCCGCCGCCGAACATGACTTCGTTCGATGCGCCAAATCGCGAAAGCTATTGCCTGCGCCGCGAGCGCAGCAACACGCCGCTCCAGGCGCTCACGCTGATGAACGACGTGCAGTTCTTCGAAGCCGCGCGCAATTTCGCCCAGCAGGTGATGCAAACCAACGTCAGTACCGATGCGCGCATCACCGCGCTGTTCCGCATCACCACCGGCCGCTTCCCCAATGCCCAGGAGGCCGAAATCATCCGCCAGTCCCTCGAAAAACACCTCGCTGCATATGCCGCGAAACCCGAGGAGGCGAAGAAAGCAATCAGCTACGGCGAATCGAAACCCAATGAAAAACTCAACCCCGCCGAACTCGCCGCTTGGACGATGTTGGCGAATCTGGTGATGAATCTCGACGAGGTGGTGACGAAAGGGTGAGTTCACTTCTCAAACTCTGTCTCCCGGTCCGCTGACGAGAAGCAGATCACCATCTCAGCGTCTTTGCCGTCCAGAGCATGGGCGTTATGCCATTGACCTGCAGGGATCGAAATGGTGTCGCCGGGGTTGAGCAGGAACTTTTTGTCACCCAAACTGTGTTCGAGGTGGCCCGAGAGTAGGTGTAAAATCTCGTCGCAGTTCGGATGGCGGTGACGCGGGTTGATTAGACCGGCAGGAATGATCACATGGCCAAAGGTCATCGTGGTCGAGTTCCCCAACTCGCCGGAGGCCAGCCAGGTGAGTTTTCCCCATGGTTGGTCGATCAAAATACCTTCGGAAAACGTGCAGATCGGTGAGGTGCTCATGGCGAGTGCGATGCTCACTTTGAGCAGTCGATTTGGCGACCCCTTTTTGGCCGGTTTTTGCAGGTAGTAAGTGTTTTGTAAACCGCCCAACAATTATTGCTTCTATAATCCGAGACTCTAAAATGCCCATGTTCTCAATTCTGAAAGCCCAATGCACTTTTCCATGCCTACTGCATCACACACTCCCCGGTTCCCAAAGTCTTCGTCCGGGCTGTTGCCCAAGCTTTTGGCGGGAATGCTATCGAGTCTGGTCGCGATCACCGGAATGGCGGCTGAGTTGCCTGTGTTTCGCAGCCTGTTTGTGGATCAGTCCCTGCGTCCAGATGCCCGTTCGCTCGCCGCCTTTGACCTCAGCGTTCTGAACCCCCAGGCGGAAGTCGACATGGAACCGGGTCATGCGCAGGGGAATCGCTACCTCGCGTTGCTCGATCTGGCTCATGTACGCACGGGTTCACGTGGAGCCATGCTAGCCGCTGACCGTCAGGTATCTTCCCAGCCGTCAGAAAACGACAAGCACACCCGCGTCGTTCATCCCGCCGATCCGCAATGGATCGCTTGGGCGGTCGAGGCGCTGGCCGATCCAGCGGCAAAGAAAGGCTTCGACGGCTTCGTGCTTAGCCTCGGGAACGAGGAAGCGGATTCGGCCTCACGCACCAGCGTGGTCACGCTCGCCGCCACGTTGCGCCAGCGTTACCCCGACAAGCACATCTTGCTCGATCTTCACATCGGCCTTGGCATCGAATCCATCCATGTCTCCGATGGGTTCCTCGCTCTCGGTGTTTATACCCGTGAAGGCAAAAACAACACGGTGGACTGGACACCCATCGCAGAGACACAGCGCCTGACACGCCTCATCCGCAATGTGCAGATGCAAGGCATGCGAGTCTTCGCAGTCGATTACGCTGCTGCCGATGACCGCACTGCCTGCCGCGAAGCCGCAAAACGCCTCACGAGTATCGGTGCGCTGCCATTCATCACCACCCCCGCATTGAATGGCGTCAATCTCGGTCCGCTCGAAGAAATCTCACGCCGAGTGCTAGTGCTGCATGGCTGGGATGAAAAGCACGTCGGTGAAAAAGCGGCGGCACCTGAAACCACCCTTACCTCGCGTGTCATGCGTCAGTCGCTTGAATGGCTCGGGTGCGAACTTACGTTCCAGGCCGCAAGCGGAGCAGACTTTCTGCCAAAGGACCATGATTTCACCGCCGTCATCCTCGATTCCACCTTGGTGCTCAGCAATGAGCAGCAGCGCACACTCGCTGCATGGTTACCCTCACTGACTGCCAGAAATATTCCGCTGCTGCTCACCGGCATGCCTTGGACTGATAGCGCAGCCCGACAGATTGCCATGCAGCATCTCGGCCTCCGCGGCCGTGCACAACCCGCCTCACGCTTGGTCAAAACCAATGTCGCCAGCATGGATTCCACTCTGCTACGTCCGAATGCAAAAATCACCGCACGTTCGATCGGTTTCCTCGATCTCGAAGCACCTGCAGATGCGCATATTGTCCTCGCTCTGCACGGACAGGACGCACTGGGATCGGAGCATCGCTTTGATCAGGCCTTCCTAGCCTCTTGGGGCGGTGCGTGGATCGACCCAGCCGGCGTAGCCGCAGAATCGCAGCTCAATCTGCCTGCATTCCTGTCACAATGGCTCGGCGCAGATCACAGCACGCCTGTGCCCGACACCACCACCCGCGAAGGCCGTCGCATTTTCTACAGCCACATCGACAGTAATGGTTTTTCCGAGCCATCCACATTACCCGGCTTTCCACTATGCTCCGAAGTCGTGCGTGATCGTATCCTGAATCGCTACCTGCTGCCAGTCACCGTATCCGTGTGCGAGGCCGACATGCGTTGCTGGTTGCCCGGACAAGAGGCTGTGAACGCACCACGTCTGGAGCATGTCGCACGCAGCATTTTCGAAATGCCGCAAATTCAGGCCGCCTCGAACTCATTCTCTCGCCCATCGCGATGGGCCACCGGCATCGACATCACCAGCAAGCTCAACGAACGCGCCAAAACCGCTCGCCACGACATGGAACGCGAAATCGCTGGCTCCATGAGCTACATCCACCGCCGTCTGCTGCCTCTTGGCAAAGAAGTGAACCTCATGCTCTGGCCTGAAAATGCGCCACCCTCGCCCGAGGCACTGCGTTTTTGCCGCACCTTAAATGTCGATCAACTTCCTTCCGCATCCATTACCAGTCCGGCTGCCTCCAATTCGATCCGCATGGAGCCATTCGCCGTGCGTTGCCGCTTTTCTGATGCACGCACAGCGCAGGATCTTGCCACACTCGAAAAAACCTTCGACACCTGCGCTGGCGAACCGCTGCATGCTATGACTGCTGCTGCTTATGCTGCCAGCATTCGTGACGCACGGCTCACGCGTATCCTGAAGGCTGGTGACAATCGCTGGATCATCCTGAACGCAGGCGACAGCCGCACCCTGCGCCTACCAGCATCTGCTGGCGTCCCTGACATGGCACAGTGCCATGGCGTTTCCGGTTACACCGTGCATCAGGGCCAGATTTACATCAACACCATGGGCCGTGCGCGCACCGAACTGGTCCTCACGAAGACTCAACCCTCACAGCACATTCATCTCGCTGAAAGCAGCACCACCGTCGAGTTCATGGAGCTGTCATCGCGTCGCGCCACCTTCCAGGTGCGCGATCTTCGCCCAGTTGAAATAGTCCTCGGTGGCTTCGAGCCACGTGGCCAGTGTGCCTATCTCGAAAACGGTCGTCCTTACACCGCCAATGCCGACATCAACGGCATCGTTCATCTCGAACTCGCTTGTCGTTCCACTGTCTCGCTTCAATCGCTGCCGCCCGCCACACAGGCCGCAATGCGCTGACCTTTTTCACTCCTTCCGATTCTTCATGTCACGCAGCCCTCGTCAGATCTTCCTGCTCATCGTTTCCTATACCGCTCTCGCCGTTGCGTGGGGCTGGCGTTTGCACGCGGATGATGCGATTCCCGTCAAAGAGGACACCGCACTCGATGCCACGCGCATTGATATTGTCCAGCGTATTGCCAGTGCGCCAAAACATCTGCAGCAGGCCGCCGTTTTCCAGCTCGCCATGCTGCCAGATCATGATGTGCGTGCTTTGAACGACTGGCGTCAAGCACAGCCAGAGCAGAGACTGCGTCAGCTCACCGTGCAGCAAGGACCAGTTCACGCTCCTTGCCCGCTCAACACCGCGCTGCTGTTTGCCGAACTCATGCGTGCAGACGCACCCCTTATCGATGACAGCCGCCTGCTCGTCTCCGCTTCCGGTGAACGGCTCGAAGAACCGCACAAGATCGAAGCCTTGGAACTGCTCGCCACTCAGGCCATCGACAACAATGAACTCAGTCTCGCCCTCGAAATTCACGAACGTGCCTGTGAATCCCCCATCGCAAGCTGGCAGAACGTGCTCAATCTCGCGGAAGCTGCCCGCCTCGCCCGCCGTCCCGCAGCAGCACTGAGTGTGGTCAATGTCTGGCTCGATGAGGACAAACCACGCCTTGATGCAGCGCAACGCGAGGACGCGCTCGATTTGCAAACCACACTGCTGCTCGAAGGCACTCGTTATGCCGAAGCCGGTCGCATCGTGCTCGATACTCTGCGTGAACTGAAGCCGACTGAGGCCATCCCCGCTCGCCTCATGCAGCGCGCCTTGCTTGCCACCCATGCCGCTGCTGAGTCCGACGAACTTCTACCTTGGATCGAGCGCCAGCTCCGCACCTATCCCGATCATCAGTTCACGCTGGAGCAAATCGCCGCAGGCAAAGCCATCGCCGCCGACTACCGCCACTGGCTCAGCGAGGCCGCTTCCATCGCCGATCTCAATCAGCAGACCAGTATTGCCTGCGAGATGTTCTTTCGCCTCGCTGCCGCCGGTGAAATCCGCGTACTCGCACGTCTGCATGCCCTCGCTACGCAAATCGGTCGTGGCAAAGAACTCTCGAAGTTGCTCACCACGCTGCAAACTCGCCCGCAGCATCCCATCTCGGCTCCTCAGATCGCCAAAGCCTTCGCATCAGGCAATGCTCCTGCCCCTGCGCGCGATCTTCTTGCCGCACATCTCAAAGCTGCCGCCACTGATTGCGAAGGCTGGCGTCTGCTCACTCAAATTGATGTGACTTTACGCGGCAGCGGCTCCGCACCCTTTTTGTGGGAGGTTTTCCTCAAACGCTTCTCCGGCGATGCTGCCGCCCTGCGTCAGCTTGCGCAGCTTCAGTTCGATGCTTCGCATTATCCTCAAGCTTTGCACACCCTTGAGCAGATTCCCAGTGATCAACTCGATGAAGCCACCCTCCGCCGCATCATCGCCCTTGCCATCCAGCTCGATGACATCACCACCGCACACCGCGCTCAGCAGCTCCTAGTGGAGTCATCAAACCATCCCGCCATCAGCGATGTCCTCACCCTCGCCAGCCTCACCCGCCAGCATCCTGATGCTGCCGCCGTTCAAAGCGTCCTGACTGCCGCTCTTGCCAAACTTCCTGCTCAAACGGCCTTCCACAAAGAACTCCTCGCCACGCCCCAAACTGGCGAGGCTGCCGCGTTCAACACTGCGGTAAAGGCCCAATAAACAGTGCAACACAGGCTTGCTGATCGCAGCCCGTCCGGCACAATCAGGGCATGCCCAAACGAATCCACGCCCTCCTGCTCCTCCTCTGTCTCACCGCAGGTTGCACCATGCTGCCGCAGGACGAATTCGGCCGCCGTCAGGTTTACGAGCGGCGTTTGCACAGCCTCGAATTCCCCGTCAGCCGCGCGCGCCTTTATAAAACTCTGCGTCCCGCCTCACCAGCACGACCCACGGGCAACAGTGGGTCCGGTTTGCTGACGGGCAGCGAGTTTTACCGGCTTGATGACATTTTCGTCGTCGAACTGTCCGTCGTTTACAAAGCCGTCGCAGGAGCCGCAGATTACTTCAATCCCGCCCCCACCATCGGCGGCCAGGTGCGTGCCATCCTCGACGCCTCCCAAAGCATCGACAATTTCATGGATCGCGGCACGCCAGAGCATCCGGCGGACATCATTCAGCGGGCGCGCATCGTGAGACGGCCAGCGTATCGGAGCGCGAGTTTTTAACTCGCCTGACTTTCCTGCTTTATCCGCGAACCGGAAAAGTGGCGAGTGGTCTTCGACACACGCGCTCTCCGTATTCACCCGTGCTTCTTGATGATCTGAATGAAGTCCTGCAAATACTCCTTCGCCTTCTTCTCGCCCACACCGCGAATCTTGAGTCCGGCCTCAATTGTCTTCGGCTTCAACCGCGTCATGAACTCCAGCGTCTGGTTGTTGAAGATGACGTAAGACGGAACTCCTTCTGATTCCGCCAATGCCGTGCGGTGACGTTTGAGCTTCTCGAACAATGCGTCGTCGAAGCCAAGCTCACGCGCCGCGAGTTCTTCGTTCATCGCCGTCTTGCCCTTCGGCTTCGTCATCGGCGCATGCATCGACGGCCAGCGCATCTTCACGTTTTGTCCGGCCTTCATCGCCGCGATTCCCTGTGCGGTGAGTGAGACAATCGGATATTCACCGCTGCTGGTCTCGATGAGGCCCAGCTTCTCCAGTTCGGCGAACAACGGATGCAGCGCCTGTGTGCCGACATGTTTGAGCAGACCATACGTAGTGAGCTGATCGTGTCCGGCATCGACGATCTCCTTCGACTTGCTACCCACGAGCATCTGAATGATGCGTCCCTTGCCAAAGCGGCCTTCCCAGGTGCCGTCCGCATGTTTCGTGGACATGCGGGCGATGCCGCTGAGTGCCTGGCGCAGCATGGTGACCTCTTCCGCCGTGCCTTCCCGCGGCGGCTGCACGCCTTCGGCTTTGCACACATCGCAGGTGCCGCAGGGCGTGCTTTCGGTCTCGCCGAAGTAGCGCAAGATCTGTTCCTGACGGCAGGCCTTGTCATCGTAGCACAATTCGATCATCGACTTCAGCTTCGAACGGTCACGGCGGTCCTTTTCGCGTAACGCATCCATGTCGATCTCAAGATCACGCGTCAGCACCTTCGGTTGCAACAGCCGCGTGCCGCGAATGCGCTTCCCAGGGATGTCAAAGCGCTCGATGTAGCCGTTGCGCGCGAGATGACTGAGCGCCGAGCCGATCGCCATGCTGTTCTTGGCTCCGGCACGGTCGGTGATGTCATCAATCGAGGCCTGCACCTCGTGATTCGAGTCCGCTGCGCTCAGCAATGTCTGATAAACATTCCGAATGATGTCCACGCTCGGGTTGTTGCCGTCGATGAAGAACTCCTGCGTCTTGGTGTCGGCGAAATTGAAGAACAGTTCGCAATGCGATGGCTCGCCATCGCGTCCTGCACGACCAGCCTCTTGATAATAGGCCTCCACACTGCCGGGAACGTCGAAGTGAACCACAAACCGCACATCAGAGCGGTCAATCCCCATGCCGAAAGCGTTCGTCGCCACGGCGACATCGGCTTTCTTCGTGATGAACTTCGTCTGGCGCGATTCGCGCTCCTTGTCGTCGAGGCCGCCGTGGTATTCGATCACCTTGATCTTCCAGTCCTTCAATTCCTCACCGACTTCCTCGACTCGCTTGCGCGTGGAGCAGTAGATGATGCCTGTCTTGTATTGTGCGATAATTTTCTTCAACCGCTCATATTTGTCGCCGCTGCTTTTCGTATGCGCGATGTTCAGGCTCAGATTTGGCCGCTCGAAGCCACGAATCACCACGTAGGGATCACGCAGTTGCAGCGTCTTCAAAATATCCCCCCGCACTTCCGGCGTGGCCGTGGCGGTCAGAGCGATGACTTGTGGACGATCCAGATGCTCCAGCGCTTCGCCGAGCCGCATGTAATCGGGGCGGAAGTCGTGACCCCATTGTGAGAGACAGTGCGCCTCATCCACCGCGAACAGGGCGATCTGCACCTGCCGCAGTGCATTCGTGAATGTGCGACTGCGAAATCGCTCCGGTGCCACATAGACGAGCTTGTACTCGCCACGTCGCAGCGCTTCGATGCGTTCCTGCTGCTCACCGAGCGAGATCGAACTGTTGATCAGAGTCGCTGGAATACCGCGTCGCTCCAGCGCATCCACCTGGTCCTTCATCAGCGCAATGAGCGGACTCACGACGACCGTCACACCATCCATCACCATCGCCGGAAGCTGATAGCACAGCGACTTGCCGCCACCGGTCGGCATGATCACCATCGTGTCACGACCGCTCAGGATGCCCGCCATCACCTGTTCCTGACCATCCAGGAACTCGCGAAAACCAAAATACTTCTGCAACGCCAGCTTTGCGTCGTGGATGGGTGTGGAGTCAGCGGTAGGGAGAAGGTCGGACACTAGGAGTCATCATGCATGCTATGAAGATTGGCCGCAAGAAGACGCAAAAAACACAAAAAATCAGATCTGAATTCTGAATCCCTTTTTTTGATCTTTTTTGCGTCTTCTTGCGGCCATCCAATCACTTCTCCTCCTGCCCTTGTTCGTTGCGCACCACAACCTTGTCCAAACCCAGCCTGTTTCCGGCGTAGTGCAGGCATTTCACGATGTTGGCTTCTTCGTAAGCCAGTGCCTCCTCGGTGCCGAGGCCAGTGACTTTGGGCAGCTTCGCTGCCTTGCGTTCACGCACGAGCGTCAGCATGCGGGCTAGGTCTGTGCCGGGTTTGTCGGGAAAGGTGGCCCAGTAGCCAGGTTTGAGGCAGGGAATGTCCAGCGGATCACGCGTGATCATCTCCAGGTGGTAGTCGATCTGCGGATTGTGCTTCTCAAACAGCGCAAACATGCGCGGCAGATCAAGCACGCCCTCGCCCAGCGGCACTTCGGAGAGCAAGAAGCCGGTGGGCGTCTCCTGCACGGCCATGTCCTTGATGTGCGTGGTCACGGCAAAGGGCGCGAGCGTTTCGATGACTTGCATCGGATCTTCGAGCAAGGCCATGCTGTTGCCGGTATCGACACAGGCACCGATGTACGGGCTGCTGAGCCTTCCCAACAGCTCCGCCAGCTCCTCCGCTTGGAAATCCTTGTGATTCTCAATGCCGATCCGAACGCGCTGCCGCCGTGCAATGGGTTCCGCCAGCTGCATGGACTTGAAAGCGTTCGCTTTGAAGTGCTTGAAGTCCTCGAGGTTGGAAAACAGCTCATAGCGTCGTCCACCGGTCGCGGAACGAAAAATCGTTGCGCCTGCTTCCTTGCCGAGACGCAGTTCCTTCTCGAAGCGGTCCACATCGCTTTCGTTCTTTGGCAACGTGATGCTGCCTTGGAGTTTCAGGCCGTAGGATTCACGCGTGTCCCGCACCTTGCCCGCGAGTTCGCCCGTCCAGCCGTTGACCATGATCTGCAACGCGCCCACGCCGAGGCTGCGCACATGATCCAGCACATCGAGCGCGTTCTCAAACGGCGGACTCTTGAGGCTCGAATACTTGCCCTGCCAGCGTTTCCAGTATGAATGAATGACAATCCCCATCCGCTTCCCACGCAATGCGGCTGGCAGTGGCATGGCTGCCAGAGCAGCGGCGGAAGTCAGAAAAGTGCGGCGATTCATGAGGGTTCAATGAACGTTAACGAAGCTGCCATCATTTCCAGCAAGCTTCCTGCCAAATGACGATTGGTGAAAGTAAGATGGGTGTGGCGACAGCCCGCCCGTCTGTTTGGGAGCTTGCGAGCACCAGCACGCCCTCAAACCGTCGGGCGGTGCTGCGATGTGAGCCATGCTGTTTCACGATCGCCTTCGACGCAGCACACACCCAACCTACATTCCGGCGATTTGCGATTTCAGATTTGAAAAGATGACAAGCAGCCGGGTTTTGCATCGGGTGGAGGTGCTTCTACCACCAGCGAAACCACTGAGATAAGTCATGCCAGAATTCATCCCCTTGGCGCATGGCGCAATAGCCGAAGATAAAGGCGACACCAATAACGACAGTCCAAAAGGTGCCTGTAAATGCTTCAAGTTCACGCAACCCGATGAGGAAGGCCACAAAAGCTCCGAATAGAAAACCACAACCAAAGCGAAGACGCTTTTCAGAGGAATCTGGACCGAGTTCATCATTCATAACTAAACGGAAGGAGAAAGCACCTCAATGAACTGCTTGATGACCTCAACACCTAAATCAGAACAATAATGGTTGGGTTGCTCCGGCGGAAACTCGTCCCATAGCCCTTGGCAGCGTTCTCGTATGTGATCGAGGAAAGGATCAGTAATTCGTATTGATGTAAAATCATCCCAATCATATGGGCCACCGCTGCCATCAAGGAACGAGACGAGAATCTGACGCACTTCGGCTTTTGTGAGCTGCTGCGACATCGCTTGTTAGAACTATAAATCACCTCACCACTCCACCGACCCACTCCGGCTGTCGCTTGGCAAGGCAGTCGGAGAGCCAGCGGACGAGGTCGGCGACGGAGTCGTGCTTTTTGCGCAGGGCGTTGAGCGCGGGCCAGTCGATGCTGTGGCGGGGCGTGGGCAGGGTAATTTTTTGGATGCGCAGCAGATTGTGCACGGCCTCGAACTCGGCGGCGCTCATGGCGCGGAGTTCTTTGGCGGAGGGCAGTTCATCGAGCTGCGTGAGCTGAATGCCGAGGCTGCTGATGCCGACGCCGAACTGATGGCCGAGGCTGCGCAGGGCATCGACGAGCGCTTCGTCGTTGAGACCTTCGGCGATAACGATCTCGCTCTGCAAGGTCCAGCGGGTGGCGCTGAGGGCCTGGAAGAAGTCGGCGCTGAAGTTTTCGATGGAGACGTTGAGCTTGAGCTGCACGCCGGTAATGCCGACCTCGGGGCCGCCGAGATGACGGCGGAGATCGAGCATGGCGGCGTCGAAGCGCGGCGCTTCATCGCTGCCGGTGTCGAGATCCCAGTCGGCGACGACGAGATCGGGGATGTCCCATTCGCCTTCCATGCTGGGGGCGCCGCTGCTGTTGCGGTTCAGCAGGAAGGGATAGCGCGAGCGCTGGAGGCAGAGCCGCTCGTAGATGGCGACGAGGCGCAGGTAGCGCGACCAGCATTGATCGCTTTCGTTTTCGCTCTCGAAAAGATTCTGGCGGGCGACGCCGTTGCTGCCAGCGGCGGTTTTTTTCTGCCGCTGATAGTAACCCTGGCCCTGATCGACCTTCGCGATGGGTGAGGTGGGATCGTAGCTGAGGATGGAAAAATGGTAGCGCAGCGTGGCATCGCTGTAACCTTCGCCGAGGCGCAAACGCACGAGGCGGATGAGTTCGGTGCCCTTGATGGAATCCGCCGGATCATCGGGCAGAATTTCAGGGAGCAGGTGTCGCAGTTGTTCGCGCAGGTTCATCCGTCTAAGATTTTCACAGCATGCCGGTGCAACGCGGCCTTCGTCAACAACAGAAACGCATCAACCGTGCCGTTCTTCGCGGATGCTGTAGCGGGTGCGGCGGCTGTTGAGCCAGCGCACGCCGAACATGTCCGTCGTGGCACGCAGGGCACGATTGCCGAAGCCGTACTTGCTCACGCCGTGGATCCGCGGGCGGTGGTTCACCGGCACCTCGGTGACCCGCCAGCCCATGTTGCGGATGAGCGCGGGAATGAAGCGATGCATGCCGTTGAAGAGCAGCAGCGCCTCGCGGCAGTCGCGACGCATGGCCTTGAGCGTGCAGCCAGTGTCGCGAACATGGTCGCCGACGAAACGGGAGCGCACGAAGTTGGCGATGCGGCTTTGCAGGCGCTTGAACGGCGTGTCTTTGCGCTTGGCACGGTAGCCGCAGACGAGGTCGAAGCCTTCATCAAGCTTCGCGATCAAGGCGGGAATGTCGGCGGGGTCGTTTTGCAGGTCGCCATCAAGCGTGACGATGACATCGCCTTTCGCGCCGTT
>Ga0114966_10000612_pt1 | contig 34185 bp, 38 predicted proteins | sample M_130207_XF_Meta_FD_87029 | JGI IMG/M metagenome (GOLD analysis project Ga0114966, IMG submission 87029) | Freshwater microbial communities from Lake Montjoie, Canada to study carbon cycling - M_130207_XF_MetaG | ecosystem: Environmental > Aquatic > Freshwater > Lake | place: Lake Montjoie... | reverse complement strand
CTAAACCAGTTCCCGCCCCTCTTTACATTGTCCAGTTGTGTGGTATAGTAGGTGGGTCTGAAGAGGAGTTTACATGGCGTCAACCCCCGAGTCCAAGGTCAAAGCTAAGATCAAAGCTCTCCTTGCCAAGCACAACATTTACTACGCTATGCCTATTGGCACGATGTACGGCAATAGTGGCGTGCCTGACTTCCTTTGTTGTATGCGGGGTCAGTTCATAGCTATCGAAGCCAAGGCGGGTAAGGGCACAACGACAGCCCTGCAAGACAAACACCTACGCACAATCCGCGAGAGCGGAGGCATGGCGATAGTGATCAACGAGAGCAACTTAGACGACCTAGCCCAAATACTGGAGCCTTAATGAGCATATCGAGCGGAGTTCAAGCAATCGTCAACCGCATGACGTCACACCCAGAGGAGTTCTTTGGGGACGCTGGACGATGGAATTTTATCTTCAAGGAAAACTTCAAGGACATCATGACCGAGCCTGAGAAGGCCGCTATGTACGAAGCACTCAAGCAGGTGCGGCGTCAGCAGTTTGAGACGCTAGTTATGACCACGCTGCTATTGCACGACCAAGAGGATAAAGATCAAGAAACAGAGGAAATGAGGGAACGCGCTCATCGGCTTGGTAATGGCGGTAGGCCCGTGACTAGCGGCTACAGAAAAGCTATATGAAAATAATAACGATTGATTTCGAAACTCTGTACACGAAAGACTACAGTCTAACCAAACTGACTACGGAAGAATACGTAAGGGACGAGCAGTTTGAGGTGATCGGTGTGTCGGTGCAGGTGGACACCGATGAGCCGCAGTGGTTTTCAGGTACGCACGCACAGACGAAGGAGTTCCTTGAGCAATATGACTTTGAGAACAACTTGGCGCTCGCCCACAACGCTATGTTCGATGCTGCTATCTTGGGCTGGAGCTTTGGTATTAACCCTAGGGGTTGGCTCGATACTCTTAGTATGGCTCGCGCTATACACGGTACTGAGGTGGGCGGGAGTCTTAAAACCTTAGCCGACTACTACGATATCGGAGTTAAGGGCAACGAGGTTGTTGCGGCACAAGGCAAACGTAGGGTGGACTTCACCGACGCTGAACTCGCTCGGTACGGTGAGTATTGCAAGAACGACACCGCGCTCACCTACAAGCTCTTCCAATGTATGGCCGACGGGTTCCCGAAGGTAGAGCTTCGCCTGATTGATCTTACGATCAAGATGTTCTCCGAGCCTGTGTTGCAGCTTAACTCCAATCTACTTGAGGGACACCTAACAAATGTTAGGGCGGGGAAAGATGTATTGATGCAGACCCTAGAAGAGCAAGGGTATACGCGAGAAGATCTAATGAGCAACCCCAAGCTCGCTGAGATTTTGACCCTGCGAAATGTAGTACCGCCGACTAAGATTAGTGCTGCTACTGACAAGAAGACTTGGGCGTTCTCCAAGACCGACGAGGGGTTCAAAGCTCTGCTTGAGCACGAAGATCCAGTTGTCCAATCCGTAGTAGCCGCAAGGCTTGGTGTGAAGTCCACGCTTGAAGAGACCCGGACCGAGCGGTTCATCGCCATCGCTCAACGTGGGCCTATGCCAGTCCCCCTCCGATACTACGCCGCCCACACGGGGCGGTGGGGTGGTGACGACAAGCTCAACCTTCAGAACCTTCCCCGCAATAGCCCGTTAAAACACGCAATCGTCGCCCCAGTCGGCTATGTCATATTGGATGCGGACTCAGCCCAGATTGAGGCGCGGATCGTTGCGTGGCTGGCTGGTCAGGAAGATCTGTTAACCGCGTTTACCAATGGCGAGGACGTATACAAAATCATGGCCTCTTCTATATACGACAAGCCAATCGGAGATATCACCAAGCAAGAGCGGTTCGTAGGCAAGACCACAATCCTCGGTGCTGGGTACGGGATGGGGGCTACGAAGTTCCAAACCCAACTTAAAAACTTCGGTGTTGATACGCCCATTGAGGAATGCAAACGCATTATTGACGTATACCGTAAGACCTACCCCAAGATCCCTGAGTTATGGGGGGATGCCCACGACGCGCTGACGGACATGATGGGTAATAAAGTTTCGGCTCTAGGCCGCGACGGGCTACTTAAGATTGAGGGCAAAAATGGAATCAGGTTGCCCAATGATTTACTTATTAAGTACCCCAACCTTCGTAAGATACAGCAGGAAGACGGCAAGAGCGAACTGCTTTACGACACCAAGAAAGGCAAGGCGGCTATACCCACACGGATATACGGTGGGAAAGTAGTTGAAAACCTATGTCAAGCACTTGCCCGTATCGTAATCGGTGGGCAGATGTTAATGATTGCCAAGAAGTATCGCGTATCTATGACTGTTCATGACTCGGTAGGTTGTGTTGTCCCAGAGAAGGAGGCGGAACTAGCTAAGGAGTACGTTGAACTATGTATGCGCTTACGCCCGGAGTGGGCGCAGGATCTACCGCTTAATTGTGAATCGGGCTACGGCCATAGTTATGGGGAATGTTAATTGAAATGTCCGGAATGTTTAGAACCAATGAAGACCAAAGATACTCGGCAATGGAGGGATACTGCAAAAGAATTTGATTGGGTTGAACGTCGCAGAGTATGTGAATTTTGCAATTATCGAGTAATGACAATCGAACTGCCCAAAGAGGTTTGGGCTAAATATATGGAAGGTACGAATGAAGAACAAAATGTCTGAAGCTTGGCGTGAGTGGTGGGCAATTACTCACGGTAAAAACACCCCGGCGGGTAGCTACAACCCCCTAGAAGCACACATGTATGAGGCGTGGGTCGCGGCTTGGGATGCGGCAGATAAACAATCTCAAGTTGAGATCACGCACCTCAAAGAACAGTTGCTTAGAGCTAACACAAACGATGGCGCATACAAAGCTGCGTTTCTAGCCGGTCAGATGACGGCACGAGGTGGGAGTTGGAAGTAAAACATAACTGCCAGCAGTGCCGAGTAAATCCAGCGGTCCATAAAGTGCCAACAGCAAAGGGCAATGGGTTTCGTTGGAAATGTGAGGCTTGCTTCAAACGACTAGCCCCGAGCGGATTTAAGGACAAAATTGCATGATTACCGAACGGGAAGAATCCGCAGGAAAGCCTACTAATAGCGAAGCACAATTACCGAACGGGAAAGCCATGAACAGAGAAGACATCATTCGCATGGCGCGGGAGGCTGGATTCAATTTGGAGCAGGGATTCTTGCTGCGCGTGAATGGAATTGACGAAGACCTTGAACGCTTTGCCGCCCTTGTCGCCGCGCATGAGAGGGAGGAGTGCGCAATGGAGTGCATTAAGGTTGCTCACGGATGGACTCGCTTGGGGGCTTGGGGTGAAAACCAGCAAGCACACGACTGCGCCGCCGCTATCCGCGCAAGGGGAGAGAAATGAACGAACGAATTAAAGAATTGGCTGAACAAGTATATGGTTCAGCACACCATGATGATTTCAAGTTTGCCGAGTTGATTGTTCAGGAATGTATGAGAATGTGTGAGGTTGCTCAAGTGGGGTATCTTACACACGGACTAGAAAAAGAAGCATCTGGTGCTTTTTCTGTCAAACAATACATTGAAGAATATCTAGGAGTTGAATCATGACTGACCGCGAACTTATGGAAAAGGCGTGTGATTTTTTGTTAAGTTTTAGCGTTGGAGAACGCTTAGACGCTTCAAAAGTTAACGACTTAATCTACGCCCTGCGCAACAGACTGGCGCAACCAGAGCGTCAGTGGGTTGGGCTAACTAAAGAAGAGGCAAAAGAAATTTCGCTGGCAAATCGTCCATATGTCATAGACATGATAGCCGCGCTTGAGGCAAGGTTAAAGGAGAAGAACGGTGGGTGAAAAGGCTTTGAAATTAGCTGATGAAGTTTTGGCAAAGGAATACGCGCCACGAATTGAAATCGCAAAAGAACTTCGCCGTCTTCACTCAGAAAACGAACAACTAAAAGCCCGCGAATGGGTCGGGCTGACGGATGATGAGATCAAGGGAATTATAGGACCGTGGGGGGATACGCCAATCAAAGGCTACACCCGCAAACTGTTTGACCAGATTGAAACCAAACTTAAGGAAAAGAACACATGAAGCGTGAACTATATGACTTCACAACCCCTCCTGATTCAAAGGGGGCACACGCTAGTTTGTACTATTTTCCGCACAATAAGCAAAGCGGTATCGGCCTTCAGTCTCGCGCACCGGCATATAACAAACCGCCGTGCATGGTGGCTAACTACGACAAAGAAGGCAACCTGCTGTACACGCGGTTTATTTTTAAAGACGGGACATGGAGAGATGACTAAGTACGGAATCCTTGACGACGAAGGCAAGGTGATTCGCTGGGTCTGGCATATGCCGCCATACCCTCACATAGTCGAGCGCATCAAACGCAAACGTAAACCCAAGTTGGACTTGTCCAACGTACCAGACGCACTATTTTAGGAGGTTGTATGAGTGGTGGATATTTTGATTACAAGCAATTTGAACTACAACAAATTGCCGACAACATTGAGCAAATAGTTTTAGAAAACGCAGATCAAGATTGGGACTGTAGATATAAACACGAAACCATTGAGAAATTTAACAAGGCCATAAATTTACTACGCGAAGCCTACGTTTATGTGCAACGCATCGATTGGCTGATAAGCGGTGATGACTCTGAAAATACATTCCACAATCGCCTTAAAGAACAACTGGAAAGAACAACTGGATAAGCAATGAAAGAACCCTACCCACGATGCTTTGATAGTGCTAAGCAATACGCTGCTTGGCGGCAAGCCGCTCGGTCCTGTTACCCATCTCCGGGGCATAGCTATTGCGAAGACTGTACGCCGCAATACCAATCAAGAATGATTGTTGAGTACCGCTGTGAATTTCCCGGTACCACGTTTTACATGAAGTCCGACGAAGGTTTACATGGGCAACGGTCAGCGCAAGAAGTTAAGCGGCTAAAGAACGAGGCCATAATTCCGAAACATTGACCAAGTACAATCGACGAGCCGAACCTCGGCATAACTTTTGGAGTCAGTCATGAAAGTAACGATCACGTTTGAGGCCGATGTGGCCGAGCTGGATATGTCCGCTATGCAACCGTTTGTGGACGCTATTGTTGACGGCGAAGCTGCTGCTAGCGAATCTGTTTTTGAGTCCGAGTCCGAATTAATCATCTTCGCCGACGAAGCCGAAGAAGCTGAAGACGAAGAAGCTGAAGAAGCTGAAGAAGAGTACGAGGACGAAGAAGCTGAAGAAGAGTACGAGGACGAAGAAGCTGAAGACGAAGAAGCTGAAGACGAAGAAGCTGAAGAAACTGACGAACAGACCGATCAGTAAGTAGGTCGGGGGGTGTAAAGTACCGACTTTGCACTCCCCTTTAGGAACCAAATGGCTGACTACACCTACCCTATGCTGATGGCCCAGAACGCACTACGGTTGCTACACGAGGCTATGCAGAGCAACGATTACGATGCGGCGCTTAAGCAAGCATACGATGCACTAGCGGAAACCAAACTAACTTGCGCTCTGGTTAAAGACCTAGTGGATCAACGCAAGTACCAGCTACAAGAGAACTAAATGGATTTCGTCTGGTCGCACAGCAGTCTAAAGACGTTTCAGCAATGCCCCAAAAAGTACTACCACATAAAGGTGGCTAGAGACATTGTTGACACCCCGCATGAGTCGGCGTTATACGGGTCTGCTGTGCATCTGGCGGCTGAAGAACACGTACGGGATGGTACGCCCATCCCACCCAAATTCAATTACATGCGCCCCATTCTTGACTCGCTCAACAACATTGAGGGTGAGAAGTACTGTGAGATAAAGCTCGGTCTGACCCGAGACTTGGAGTACTGCGACTTCGATGCGAGTAACGTTTGGTGGCACGGTATCGTTGACCTGTTGATTGTAGATTCTTCTACAGGTTTAGCGCACATGGTTGACTACAAGACCAGCAAGAACGCTCGCTACGCTGATACGCAACAGTTAGACCTCATGGCAGTAGCCGTGTTCGCTAAGTTCCCAGTCGTACAAAAAATTAAGTCGGCTTTGTTGTTTGTGGTTAGCAACGAATTTGTAAGCAAAGATCACTACGCCAAGGACCGCAAACGCTACATGGAAGGGGTGATGCCCGACCTACAACGGCTGAGTTCCGCGTTTGTTAGTGGCGTGTGGAACCCAATCAGTGGCCCCCTTTGCCGATTCTGCCCCGTCAAAACTTGCGAACACAACAGGAGTTAGTCGTGCCATACACCAAGACCCCCCGTCCGTACAAGCATGAGTACCAGATGGAGTTGAAACGGGGCGAACATGAGGATCGGATGGAGCGCCAACGCGCTCGAAATAAACTCGATCAGAAAGGGGTAAACCGTGCAGGTAAAGATGTATCGCATGTGAAGGCTTTGGCTAAAGGTGGAACCAACGCTGATGGCTACAAGCTAGAAAGCCCAAGCAAAAACCGTAGTCGGAATCTGCACCACAAAGGTGAGAAGAAGTAATTGGAAATGCAAGATTATTTATCGGGCTACAACTGGCCCTGCCCGCCCGGACTTACCCCATTTAACCACCAAAAAGAGACAGCGGCATTTCTAGCCTCGCACAAGAAAGCTTTTTGTTTCAATGAGCAAGGTACGGGGAAGACCGCGTCGGTTATATGGGCTACCGACTACCTCATGAAGAAGCAGTTGATCCGGCGCGTGCTGGTGATCTGCCCTTTGTCTATTATGCACTCCGCTTGGCAGCAGGATCTATTTAAGTTTGCCGTACATCGCCGAGTAGATGTAGCTTACGGTAGTTCTAGCAAGCGCAAGGAAGTAATCAAGGGCATCGCCGAGTACGTCGTTATCAACTTCGATGGGGTTGAGATCGTCAAACAGGAGATCATAAACGGTGGGTTTGACTTGATTGTAGTGGACGAGGCGTCAGCCTACAAAAACGCGCAGACAGTTAGGTGGAAGACCCTGCGCGACATCATGAAGAAGGTCAAAGGATTGTGGATGTTGACGGGTACACCTGCTGCGCAGTCACCCGTGGATGCTTATGGGCTAGCCAAACTAGTCAGCCCGACTAACTTGCCGATGTTCTTCGCTGAGTTTAAGAACCAAGTTATGTTTCCGGTGAGTGAATACAGATGGCTCCCTAAACCGGAAGCAACTGCGATAGTTCACAAGGTGCTTCAACCAGCGATCAGGTTTGCCAAAGCCGACTGCCTCGATTTGCCCGATGTTATCTACACAGACCGTGATGCTCCTATGACGCCGCAACAGGCCAAGTACTATAAGAAGCTAAAGCAGGAGATGCTAATCGAAGCAGCGGGTGAGGAGATTACGGCAGTTAACGCCGCAGTTAAATTGAACAAGCTACTCCAGATTGCATGTGGTGCGGTATACACCGACAACAAAGAAGTATTGGACTTCGACGCGAAGAACCGACTGCAAGCAGTCAAGGAAGTGATTGAAGAGGCATCACACAAAGTACTAGTGTTCGTGCCGTTTACCCACACCATACACATTATCAATCAGTACCTGACCAAGCACGGCATCGAGTGCGAGATCATCAACGGTGATGTGCCGGTGTCCAAGCGCAGTCAGATCATCAAGAACTTCCAAGAGAAGACCAACCCCCACGTGTTGATCATTCAACCACAAGCCGCTTCTCACGGACTAACCCTTACCGCAGCAGACACAATAGTCTGGTATGCCCCGGTGACCAGTGTAGAGACGTATCTACAATCAAACGCCCGTATCAACCGCCCCGGTCAGAAGAACACAATGACCGTGGTACACATCAAAGGCTCGCCGATAGAGGGCGAACTGTACGGGATGCTGCGCAACAACATCGTCAACCACCAGAAAATTATCGAGCTTTACCGTCACGAGATCGATGACACTGCTTGACATTGTTCAGAGTTAGTGTATATTAGAGGTCGTGGGGTCCACCCACGAATCATTGGAGCATCAGATGGAAATCGAAGCCGACGAGCTAGCCGTCGAAGATGGCGCACCGACCTTGGAACAGTTGACCAAGGCATACATAAAAATCCGTGACAGTCGTAGGAAGCTTGAGCAGGAGTTCAAGACCGAGGACGATAAGTTGCGCGAGCAGATGCAAGTGATTGAAGAGCAGATGCTAGACGTCTGCAAGAAGTTCAACGCAAGTAGCATCAAGACAGAAGCAGGGACGATCATTCGCTCAGTCAAGTCACGGTACTGGACGAACGATTGGGATTCTATGTACCAATTCATCCGTGAAAACAGTGCATTCGCCCTGCTAGAGAAGAGGCTTCATCAAACACACATGAAGCAGTTTCTTGAAGAGAATCCAGACCTTAGCCCCATTGGACTCAATGTGGATAGGGAGTACACCGTGGTTGTTAGACGCTCTAAAGAAGGTTAGAAAATGGCTAATTTGCAATTGATGGATCAAGCACTGCCCGACTTCCTCCAGACGGCGGGTGTTAGTGAGCTTACGAAGACCCTCGCTGGTCGTTCGGGTGTTAAGCGTATCGTGCCCAAGAACGGGATCTTCCGCTTGGTAGTCGGCGGCGAAGAGATGGGCAAAGTTAAGGGTGACCTAAATGTGGTCATTGTTAACGCGGCACCGAAGGTAGGACGCATCTTCTACGCTAAGTCGTGGAGCCCCGATGCTGAACCGACATCACCGGATTGCTTCTCAAACGATGGCAAGGCCCCTGATGCCAAGGCAGAAAATCCCCAGTCGGCGAACTGCGATGACTGCCCCAACAACATCAAGGGTTCGGGTCAGGGCAACTCAAAGGCTTGCCGGTACTCCCGTCGTATCGCGGTGTTGCTTGAACAGGACTTTGGTACTAATCTTGAGGGTGAGGTGTACCAACTGAACCTAGCTTCCAAGTCGCTGTTTGGCGACGGTGGTGATGGGACATACACCTTTGAGAACTACACCAAGTACCTTAGCAGCAACGGCAAAAGCATCGACTTCATGGTTAGTCAGGTTTCTTTTAACGAGAACAACGATAACCAGTCGGTACTGTTTAGCCCTACTCGGTATATCAACCGCCCTGAATATGAAGTTGTTCAGAAGGTTGCCAATACTGAAAAAACTAAGTCGCTTGTCATCATGACGCCCTCCCAAGCCGACGGCGTTGTTAAGAAACCAGCTACGTTAGCCGCACCGAAAGCTGCGGAGATTGATGAGCCAGTCAAGCGAGCTTCTAAGAAGACTGAGGAAGCACCAGTCGAGAAAAAGAAGTTAGCTGATGTCATCAGCGCGTGGAGCGATGAGGACTAAGTATGAGTTACGGATACAGCCAACGACTAGCCGATGCCTGTAACAAGGCGGGATCCGACTCCGTTGGCATAATGCTTGGGCGTCTGTGCATTGAACACGGTGTTCCTGTTAATGACGTAGCAAAAAAGTTTGCCGTATCCCGAAGTACAGTTTACAACTGGTTCTGGGGGGTACATAAACCCAAGGCTTCGCTCAAAGAACAGATACTCCTGTTCATCGAACAGCTAAGCAAGCGTACGTAGTAATCCGGGTGGCGGGGTTTGCGCCCCGCTTCTTCTCTCTCCCCATCTGAAGATATGACAAGTTTTAACTTGCTCGATGCCGTACTGCCCCCCGAAGGTCGGTACTGCGCTTGGGGAAACGGAAGATACATAAGTCAAAAGTTTTTTACATCCCGCACAGAGTTTGACGAGAACATCAAATGGCTAGTTGATAACAACTTTGATGCCTACTTTGGCTGCGCCAAGTACGGTGAGGCCGATAACCGCAGGCAGTCCAACGCGCTTTACTTTAAGTCGATATGGATGGACATAGATTGCGGTGCGGATAAAGCCGAGCCAGACAAAGACGGCAAGATTAGGGGCTATATTGACCAACCGACTGGGTTCAAAGCAGTCAAAGCGTTCATTAAGAAATATTCCTTACCTCGGCCCATCGTGGTCAACTCGGGGTACGGGCTTCATTTTTATTGGCCGCTAGACAAGGTAGTTAAGCGGAATGAGTGGGAAGCTGTAGCCCATAGGCTACGTGACCTTGCGTTAGAAGCTTGTTTGATTGTGGACACTTCAGTATTTGAAGCGTCACGTGTACTCCGTATCCCCGGCACATACAACTTTAAAAACAACCAACAAGCACCTGTTGAGGTGCTGATTGAGGAACACGATGTAACACCGTACGATACATGGAAAGCGTTAATTAACGCCCCCGAGCCTAATGAAGAACGCGCTTACGTACCGCGTCGGCTAAGTCCTTTGATGGAGTCGATGATGGAAAACCGTGTCAAGCGGTTCAAAACCATCATGGTGAAGTCGGCTACTGGGGATGGGTGTAACCAATTACTTTACTGTTACCAGAACCAAGATAGCATTGGGTACAATTTGTGGCGGTCTGCCCTGTCGATTGCTACTCATTGCGTTGACCGAGAGTCTGCTATCCACAAGATGTCTTCCAAGCACCCTAGTTACCATCCGGGGGAGACGGAAGAAAAGGCAGAAGATATTGGCGGACCGCACCATTGCTCAACGTTTGAGAACGAGAACCCCGGTGGTTGTGATGGTTGTCAGCACAGAGGCAAGTTCAAATCCCCAATCATGCTTGGGGCTGAGATAGCTAAGGCTGAGGACTTTGATGATGGCGATGCTGCTGAGGAAGTTGATGAAGATGTCAGCACATACCCAAAGAATCTACCAGAACCATACTTTCGAGCTAAGAACGGAGCACTTTATTACAACGTCCCCTCTGACGATGAGGAAGGACCAAGGTTGGTCTACGAGAACTTCCTTTACGTAGTAAAGCGGATGAGAGATCCCAATTTGGGAGAAGTCGCACTAATAAGGTTGCACCTACCACGCGACGGGGTGAAGGAGTTTCCTATTCCTTTAGCTTCCATAGTAGTGAAGGAGCGACTGAGGGAAGAGCTAGCCAAACACGGGGTGGCGGCTGGTGATGCACAGATGAAGGCACTGATGGCGTACTTAATTACGTACGTTAAGAATTTACAAGTAACTGATAAGGCGGAAACGATGAGAACACAATTTGGTTGGGCCGAAAACGATACGAAGATCATTCTTGGTGATCGTGAAATTACTATTGAAGGTACGTTCTACAGTCCCCCATCCACGGTAACCCGAGATGTGGCGGAGATGATGGTGCCGACTGGGTCGCTTGAGAAGTGGAAAGAAGTATTCAACATGTACAACAAACCGGGGCTTGAGGGGCAAGCGTTCGGTGCGATAACTGCATTTGGGTCACCGTTGTTGAAGTTCACCGGGATGAAGGGCGCGATCATTAACTTGATCCACCCTGTGTCGGGTACGGGTAAAACCACAGTTCTATATATGTGTAACAGCGTGATTGGGCACCCGCAGGATCTGACTTCTATATTTAAAGATACGTTTAACGCCAAGATCCACCGGCTCGGCGTGCTTAACAACTTTGCCAATACGCTTGACGAGATTACGAATACCTCGCCGATGGAGTTTTCTGACTTGGCATACAGCATCAGCCAAGGGCGCGGCAAGAATAAGATGAAGTCCCAAGTTAACGAGCAACGAGTCAACCTGACTAGTTGGCAGGGCATCACCCTGTGTTCATCAAACGCTAGCTTCTACGAGAAGATGGGTATCGCTAAGGATTCCCCCGACGGTGAGTCGATGCGCTTACTTGAGTATCACATCAGCCCAAACAGCATAATCGGCACTGCCGAGGGCAAAGAAATGTTTGACCATCAGTTGATGGAAAACTACGGACACGCTGGGGATATCTATGCTACGTGGTTGGTCAAGAACAAGGAAGAAGCCATCCGTACCCTCCGTGAGATACAGGCTCGGATTGACAGGGACGTACAGTTCACTAGTCGTGAAAGATTCTGGTCGGCAACGGCGGCGGCTAACATCACCGGCGGTTTAATCTCCAAGGCGCTAGGCTTACACGACTACGATATGAAGGCCGTGTATAAGTGGCTGATTGAAATGCTCAAGCGTATGCGCGAGAACATCGCGGCACCCCCACCAGAAATGACCGCTGTACTTGGTGAGTTTGTAAACTCTCACATCAATAATGTGGTGGTGGTTAACGGTGACATAGACGCCCGTACTAGTATGGAAGCAGCGCCAATCCTTGAACCGAGGGGCGAGCTACACATTCGCTACGAGCCCGACACCAAAAAGATGTACGTGAGTGTACAGGCGTTCAGGAAGTACTGCGCTATGCGGCAGATTGGCTACCGGGATTTTGTAGACCAGCTTACCAAGAAGGGGGTTTTGACCGCTATAGCCAACAAACGGCTATCAAAAGGGATGCGAATTGTAGCTCCAGCGGTTCGGGCTATTGAGCTAGATACGACTAAGGATGAGTATCTTCGTATGGACGACTTCGTAAAAGCCGAGCATGGAGATAGAAACAGTTCTGTACAGGATTAACTGGGCTAAGTTTAGGCCCGGAACATCCTTTTTTGTACCGTGTATCAACCACGCCGCCGCACGCGCTTTAATTGAGGCGCACTTTAAGCCCTACAAAATAGATGTAATAACTAAATTAGTTATTAACGAGGGTGTTAAAGGACTGCGGGTCTGGCGCGTGGTATGATTGGTTTTTCGGTGCTTGTGTGCTCTCCTCGGTGGGGTGTGCCACCTTCAACTCCCGGCTGGACCGGGAGTTTTTTTATTCGCCGCGTTCAAGCATCTTTTTCATATTCTCAACCGAGTCACGCATAACCCTAGCGTTCTTCTCGGTAAGAGCAACTCCGGCACGCTCAGACCCCCGCAGCTCAGCCCGTTTAAGGATTGAGTTGTAAATGTCATCTGCATCAATAGCGTTCTCGGGGTTCTTGCCGTTGAACTTGGGAAGTTCGTCGGCGATCAAAGCATCAAATCGGTCGTAGTTGTCGGTCTTTTCCGCATTCTTGTGCTCAATGTTTAAGCGCTTGAGCAAGGTAGCACGTTCATTTGTGACCCGCTGCTCTACACCCATTAACTTAAACGCACTTGTTTGCGCAGCAGCAACACGATCAGGGCGGAACCCAATTGCCTGACCAAACAACTCACCTTTAGTCAGCGCTTCCTTGGAAACAAGTTCAGACCCACGTGAGCTTTCTACACCTTCTTCGGCGTATTTGTTAGCCACCACAATATTGCGCACAACGGATGGGGTAGCTTTTTCAATCGCCTTTTGGTAGTCACCCAAGGCATACGCTTCGTACGCATCAATCATTGACAACCCTAAGCTAGCTGTTGGACCCCCAAAGTTATCAATCACAAAAGCAGTAAAGCTCTCCCGTGCTGTCTTCATGTCTTTGGAATCCCGGCCCCACAAATCATTAAGCCCAATACGTGAGGCAATGTCCCAACCAGAAATAGCGTTAAGCGGTCCTCGGTCAATGATGTCGGCCAAGGTGACGTTACCAATACTTATGTGCCCAAACGTATCGGGCAAGAACACGGTGCGGAACCAAGTTTCAAAGTCTTTATCCTTTAGTTCATCAGGCAAGTCATCGTCATCGCCCATCTGCTTCCACGCCCAACCGAGTAATCCCATGATGGGACTAAAGAAGAGCATGTTGGATGCACCGGCCAGCATGAGCGACGAGCCCATAAGCCCGAAGAATTTGGTTGCAGCCTCTTTTTTACCTTCTTTGTTTAGAAGCGGAAGCATTTTTTTCAGACTGGTAAGCGCAAGCAGAGCCATTTGCAACGGGTACATTTTGAACTGGAAGGCAATCTTCCCCAGCCCCTTCTGCATCCAGCGTGGGCGGTTCTCAATGTTGTAGTCACCAAGTGCTTCGTTTACGTCCGAGACCGCTTGGTCAATTGCTTCGTCGTTAGTAAGCCCACGTTGCCGACCCAGTCGGTAAGAGGCGAGATATAAAGCCTCCCGCGATAACCGCTCCGTGTGGTGCATCAACCCGCCGACCAGCAAGTTGGCAGCTTCTTTACCTTTACCGACTACACTGTTTAAGTTGGCACTAGGTGTACGGGCGTAGCCCCAGACTAGCGAGGAGTACGTAGAATCTTGCACCCCTCGCTCAGCCATCTGACGAACTGCTTCTCTTTCTTCGTCTGGGAGCTTTTCGTTGTTTGCTAGGCTTGGTGCAGCGTAAGAAAGAGTACCGTCAAGATTACGTCGGGTAATCCCGTACTGGTTGATGAACGTCATCATACGACCAATTTCTACAGCCGCCCCAGTAACGTTCCCGTGATTAGCGCCAAGTACGGGTATACCGGAAATGATTGGGCTAAACGGCTGTATCAACGCCGACGATGCACTAGACAGATACCAAAGGTATGAGAGCTTATTAGCTGCACCAGCTATAGCATCACTAATTCCAGCATCTCGTCCGGACAACGCTGACTCAACTCTACGTTGGGCTTCACGCACAATAGGGGTTAGCTCTGGGCGATCTGCCAGTAAAGACCTAGCCGCAGTCAGATTGTTGCGCAGGATTGGAGCGTATTTTAGGCGAGACAGTTGGGTCGCCATCTTTGATGCAGTAGTAGCCGTGTTCCTGACCAAGTCGGTACTGAAACCAGCAATCCCTTTACGATGCACAAACATCTTGCGGAACGTCTGCTCGGGCATCGTCTGCAAATAGATCTGATATACAGCGTCCTTCAACCCTTCCTTAACGTCGGACTCGGTCAAGTCCTGCTTATCGATTGCGTCAAAAAGTTCTTTGAGCATGTTGCTTGCATCACGCGAAGCGGTACGCAACGTATTTACATCGTCGCCGACCCTGACTTCACGGTTTGCATTTACTGCACGCAATTGACCGGCAAACTTATTACGCTCCCGGCGTGACTCAAACATAAAGAATTGCCGACTGGGTCCAGAACCAGTAGCCACCCAGAAGTTCCCGCGACGAACCAACGGGAAGAAAGGTCTAATCGATCCTTCACCTTCGTAAGCGAGTCGGATCGTAGCCATCAGTTTGGCTTTTGCTTCGTCGCTTATACCTTCTAGGTTACTAATCTGGTCATCGAGCAGCAGGCGGTACAGGTCATGCACCCGTTCGTAGTACTCACGCAGCAGCTTGTATGCTTCTTTACCAGCGGGGCTTAGTGCCCTATAAGCTGCATCAAGTGTGGGTGAGCGTTCTTGTGCTGCAACAATTGACGGATCAATACGAGCAAGCGTAGTTTGCAGAACTAGATCTTCAACTTTTCTCCGCTGATCTGGCTCGGCGTTGAATGTTTTTTGCAATGCACTAATTATCTGCTCCGCCCCTTCCAAGAACTTGGTAGACATACCCGTCATGTTCTGGAGATTCTTGTGCATATCGTTAAGCATGGGTACGTCTTTACCCATCCACTTAGCCAAGAAGTCAAACGTAGGCAGGCGAGCCATTACTTCGCGCTGAGCGTTCTTTGCCCCTTCCCACATAGCTGGGAAGATTTCAAGCATTTGTTTGGGGTCGCGGGCAAGCTGCATCAGCTTTACCCCACGAGCTTCTTCCCCAGCACGTGATTGCTCTACTGTAGTTTGCGCTTTCTTAACCGCGTCATCAATCTCCTCAGCACTTCGCTTGGCTTGGGCGGATACTTGCGTACTTGTATCTTCCAGCGGAGTAGCTTCCTCCGGTGCTTCCATAAGGTTATGGACTGCGAGCATGAGGTCGGACAGAGCGTTGACTTCGGATTCTTTAAACCCAAAGAAGCCACGGATGACTTGCACAAACTTAGGGAATAGGTATGTGTCCTCGTCAAACCCTTCAGTAGCTTGCAAGAATTGCTGCATACGCTCATCGGTCATTCCGTAAGCAACGAACTCCCGAGGATCATCAAAGATTTCCCCGTAGTTGGCAAGGGCGGATATTTCTTTGGGTAACTTCTTAGCCGCTGACAGTTCATTGAACTTGTACCCAGCGAAGTTCATGATCTCAATCAAGCGCTCAAACGACTTGACTAGCCTAGATTCAAGGTGGATACCTTTGTCAATATATTCCTTAGCTAGAGCAATCTTGTAATTGGTAGCCCCGTGCAGCAGCTCATGTAACACCGTAGTGTTGTTAGCGCCTTGAGACTCACCAAAAGAAGCACCCCGGACATAGATAGTGCGCGTTCTAGTTTTGTAGTTCTCGATATAAAGCGCACGGGAACGTTCCCATTGCTCTGCGTTCTTACGGGTTTTTAACTGCGGGGGTAGTTCATCTCCCTTTTCAATTACAACAAATTTTATGTTGTTGACCGAGTTGCGCAGACGGTTAGCAATAGCTTTTTGAATTGGGTTACCGTTTTTAATTATGTGGTAGATAGCCGCTAACCCAGTAGTAAATTTACTGAACGCCGAATCTACTGGGTCCGAAGCGGCTTTACCCGCCGCTGGCAGCGTTTCTTCCCGCAGGTTTACTTTGCTGACAAGCTCCATCCCCTTCTTAATGTCAGCCTTCTCCTGCTCAGTAATGCCGGGGCTGTTGAGCAGGTCTTTAATCCGCTTGTGGATTGGTCGGCCACGAACGATTGGGTTGGCATCGAACTTCAGCAGCTCACGGATAACGTCTTTTCTTTCTACCCGTTTATCTTCCTCAGCCTGAGCTACTTCTTCGTCGGTCTCAAACGCATCTTCATTTACGGGAGTAAGCGCGTTCTTTACCCGCTCAGTCAGTTTCTGAACAGCACGAACTATTTGAGCAAGCGTAGCCCGTTCAGGGGCGTTTTGTTTTTTCTTTTCCGCTTTCTCTTCTTCAGTCAGCGGCTTGCGCCCACGTTTGCCCGCAGGTTGTTGAGCCGCAGCCCGTTCCGCTTTCTGTTCCGCAGTCAGTGCTGGCCGACCCCGTTTTTTGGGAGCTTCTTTTACATCTAGGATTTCATCGTTACCCAAAGTCCATTGTTCGGGTACAGGATTACCGTCATTATCTTGGGCAGACGCGGGGTCACTATCAGTTATTTTTAGTAGTTCCGTTGTCCCTCTTGCACCGGGAAGCCTAAGCTGCTCTATTTCAGTAATAGTACCGGTGTGAGTTTTGCCGGTTCCACTATCTTTAAATGTAACTATTTGCCCAACGGCTTGTTTAGTAAACCGCCACGGTTCATCTTTAGTTGGTTTGTATGACGTTACATTTCCATCTGCCCCTAGCAAAGATTTAAAAAACGTAAAAGGAGCTTCAGTTGTAGCGGGGGCTTCTTCAGCCGGGGCTTTTTCCGTTACTGTTTCTTCAGTCGGAGCGTCTTCTAGTGGAGCGGGTTGTGTGACTTCTCCAGCAGGAGGCTGTCCAACATCTTCTGAAGTAGGTACCACTCCGCTTGGCTCAGTTTCACTAGGTCCTCCGGGGGGGACTCCTGTATCGGAGACGCCAGCCACGCCAGCGCCTTCTCCACTTGAGGTAACGACAGTTCCTGTATCACGTTGTTCTCCTTTAGGGGCTTCCGCTTCCGCGAGCGCGTCGGCTTCGTCCTGTTCTTTGATCTGCGTTTCTGCCCGTTGACGAGCTTCGAGTGGTGGCACACCGGCAGCAATGAACTCATCAGCAACATCAGCAACCCGCTTTTGGGCTTCAGAGATTGGGCCCCGCTTGGCGGCTTCTGCTTGCAGTAGGTTGACCAGCTCTTCGTTGCGCTCTTCTTCCGGTTTGTTTAACTGGAACTCCAACGTAGCACGCACCGCAGCATCGGGCCATGTATCTACCGGAGGCAGTGCATTCTCAGGAGTTCTACCAACCAACTCGGCAATGCGACGAGCTTCCGACATTGGAAAGCCCATTTTGTTTAGCCGAGCGACTTCCGCTTCAATGTCCCTCTTAGGTGCTGGTGGCGGAGGGGGCGATGGCGCACCCTCTTCCCTGAACACAGGCTCTTTACGCCCAGCGGGGACAATTGTTTCCCATCCTTCACCGATTGTGGGTTCAGTAGGTTTGGTAGGGGCAGCAGGTGGTGTAATCCCCGGCACTCGCCCAGCTTGAAGTTCTTTAGCTTCGCGCAATGCAGCCCTAACTTCTAGTGGAGAACTTATCCCTTCAGCAAGCCCTTCCAGCAAAACATCTGCTGGCTTATTAATTGTTCCTTTTGTAGCTACTTGACCCGCAGCTTCACCACCGGCACCACCAGCTATTTGTACACCCAGCTCTTTAGCCCAAGCCGACACCGTCGCATTACGCGCAGCGGATCCAGTTAATTGCCCAGCTCTAATTAGCTCTTTCGCGGGGCGCATAAAACGCCCAGCCAGTCCAGCCGTAAGTGCATCAAACCCACCAACAATCAACCCACGTTTGGCCCCTACTTCCTTTATTTCGGCCATTATTTTGGGGTCGCGTAGTGCCTTCTCTATAGCAACAGGGTCTAGTAAGTTCACCTTTTTTTCTTGGAGCACGTCGGCCATAGCCGATCCATACTCAAGGCCCCCAGAACCTATACCAGCAGTAGCACCTCTAGCTACGGCACCAGCGGGGCCAAGTGCTAGGGCGGGAGCCATCATCGGCAGTGAGACCGCTAACGAATCCACAAGCATCGTAAAAGTAGCTCGGGGGTTTGCAGCTAATTGATATGCAGCATCGCCAAAAGTCTCGGCGCTACCAATCTTCATCATGCCTTCTTGGATGTCTTCGGAAGGCGCAGCCGCAGCGCGGTCCCGTGCAGATTGGGCCAATACTCTGGCAGCTTGGTCAGGTTTAAGTGCTCCAGCTTGGAACAAAGGATTAGCGATAGCTTCACGCAAACCAGCTTTGGCGCGTTTACCTACGTTAACTACACCTTCGGTATACGTCTTTTCAGCCGGTGTAATTTCACCGGTTATGGGCTGAGCAGGGGGTTTGATACCCGCAGGTACAGCTTGCTGCTTGAAATATTCACTACCACGAGACTGGCCGTGCTTAATGATATCGGGCCACGATATGCCTATTTTGGCAAACGCATCTCGGACTCCCTGCTGAGGAGCATTCTCCTCCAGCATATTTACTGCGTCGTCTAACGCCTGAAGTCTGTTTGCATACGGAACTTGTCCCGTTGCTTGAGGGGCAGGAGCAGCTACGGGTTTAGGCGCAGGGGTAGGAGCGGCGGCTTTCTTGGGGGTTTCGGAAACTACTTCCCACCCAGTGGATGTTGGCGTAGTTGAAGTGCTAGGAGTTTCGGAAACTACAGACCAATCATCGAGAGCCATATTACTTCACACGTTTAGGTTTACCGTCGTCACCGAGTGTCCAAATTTGTCCATTTGCAAATTGAGTATCCACGCCCGATTTTAGCGCACTAACAGGAGGGGTTGATGTAGCAGCAGGAGCAGGGGCGGCAGGAGCAGTAGGTCTACTGGGGAACGTAGAAGGGAGTAGTTCTGGAGGTAACGCATCGCGTTTGTAGTCGGCAATGTAAGCTTTCTTGGCTTCATCTTCGTTTGCAAACTTAGCCGAATACTCTTTCCATTTTTTCTGGTTAAGGAGCGCAAACTTACCAAGCGCTTCAACTGCATCGCTAGTTGCTTTAACCCCAGCGCTAATACCCGAAGAGGCCAGCCCAATTTTAAGTTGACGGATAGCCTCGGCTTTGGCTTCAACGTCAGACATATTGGGGTTCTTTGCTTTGATGTCAGCCATCAACGCTGCGACTTGATCTTGTGCGTCAGTTGTACGTGGGATTTTGCTTGCAGCAATCCTAGCCGCTGCAATCTTAGCCCTAGCCGCAGTATCTGCCGCGCCTTCTCTACCAGCAACACTAGCAGCGGCGGCAATTGATTTGCCGAGTAGGTTAGCAACGGTCGTGTTGTAGGTGTTAGCAATCTTGGCGGCTTCGACGTGGTACTTCTGCTCATCGTCAAAGCGACCTTCAGCGTGAGCGCGTCGGGCTTCGTCGAGTTTGTTAAGTACTTCAGACTTAGCTTGCTGTAGCCCAAGCTCTTTCATGCGCAAGCCTTGCTCTTGCTCAAGTGCCTGCTGCTCTTGTTTGTTAGCTATACTTGAGTAGCCCCCAAGGATACTGGCTAACGCACTACGTCCATACTGCCCACGACTACCAATCGCGGCCTCACCCAACTGTTGGAACAAACTAGGTTTGGACTTTTGGGCTTCTTCGCGTTGTTTAGCGTACTCGGCTGCTTGCGCTCGCTGTAGTTCAGTTAACCTAGCTTCAACATCTCCACCGATTGGCTTAACCAACGATCCAAACAAAGCGGGGTTTTTTGCAGCCAAGAGAGCACGGGCTACTTCCGGACTTTTACCCGGACTAGGCGCTGTTTGTCTTCTAAGGTTCTCCGCCTGCGCCTCTAGTTTTGCAAGTACTTCTCTGGATGGCTTTAAGTATTCCCCAGTAGTGGCTTCATCATCGCTGTCATCTTCGTCATCAACAGCGTCGTTTACTGCACCAGCCTCTTTAAAAGCAATGATCCCACCCGAGCCAAACTTAGTCACGTTGTCTTGGACAGGGAGGCCAGCTATACCAGCCTGCTGGGGCTGAGGCTGTGGTTGAGCTTGTTGTGGTGCAGCCATAGCCATCGCTTGCTGCTGAACTTGATCGTTAACTGTGCCTTGGGGTTGTTGACCAGCTTGCTGTTGCTGCGCTAGCTGTTGCATCCGCTTGTTGCGAGATTGCAGTTCCCCTAATGCCACGTAGGGTGGCACAGTTGGGTTCATACCGTTGGCATACTGCGCCAACAGTTGAAGAGTCTGAGGAGTATTAGGGAGTTGACGAAGATCGTCTTGGACTTGAATTAGATTCATTAGCTACCCCCGGTTCCAGTACCAGCCCCAGTACCTGTTGGGCTAGGAGTAGTCCCAGAACTAAACAAGCCACTAAACAAATTACCAAGCCCTGACGACTTAAATATATCCGCCAAACTACCCTGCCCAGTTACACCCAGTAGCTTATCAACACCACCCAAGGAAGCGAGTAGTTGGGCAATCCCACTTAGTTGGGCTGGAGTATTACTGACTGAAGACGTTGGCAGTCCAGACAAAGCGCTCTGTTGGAACTGCACCTGTTTGAATGGGTATTCGCGCTGCTTTTCAAACTCAGCTTTGTCCGCAGCAATCCCTTCAGAGGTAATACCACGCTGAGCTTCACCCAGACCAGCCATTTGGCCCAACAACCCCCGTTTAGCTTCAAGCCCTTGCAAACCAAAGTTAGCCCCAAACTGAGCTTCTTGAATCTTACGTGCTTGTTCAGTATTGAACTGCTGCTGCGCTGCGTCAAAGGCATTTGCGTACCCCTGACCAACTGTCTGGTTTAAATTACGCATCAAGTCCGCGTTGGACTGAGCCTGACCAATTGCCTGCCGACCGCCACCAAAAGCACCCGAGCCAGCGTATTGAGCACCGAGTGCGTTCTGGCTAATTTGATTCTGTCGGCGAAGCGCATTTAGTTGGGGATCAAGGACCGACTGCAAATACGGATTCATGTACTGCTGAACAGGACTCTGCCCAGCATCTGTAGCTACGGGGGAGTTTGCATCCGTTGGCCCTGCACCAAAACCACTAACACCGGGGGGCTGATACGCCCCAGAAGAAGTAAACGTACCGCCGACTGGGGTGTACATCCCATTATTTGGAACACTTAGATTGCCAATACCTTGGAACGCTTTAGTCTGTAGGTCTGACGCGCCCGCCGTTAGCGGGCCTTGGTATGTCTGGTATGGTGTGTTTGATAAAGCTTGCGCTTTACTAAGGTAGTCGGTGATGTACCCCGCAGCCCAAGGAGCCAACCCTTGCGTAGAAGTTCCTCCCACTGCTGGGAGTGATGAACCCGCCGTTCCGCCAGTAGCTGCAACATCTGTAGTCATGATAATCCTTACGCTGGCATGTGCCGGTCGGCGTGGGAGTCTTGACCACGACCTGCTTTTTTACGGGCTTGGTGTACGCGCTCCATCATTTTGAGCAGTTTATCCGCACCAGCTTCGCTAGATCCATTGCCTAACTCCGATACAGTTCGAGCGTCTACGACAAACTCCCCACGAGCTAATCTAGCTGGTTGGTTAGATCCAATTGTAGCTGGGATTGAGTCAGATACGCCATCCCCCGCGCCTTTTAAAAACCGCCCACTTGCTGCACCAAGCCCAGCAATACCACCAGCAGCCATCTTAGGTGTGTACTGTACAGGATTAAAGTAACTAATTCCACCCTGACCCGGACGATATGTAGGGGATTGTGTTTGCGAAGTATAAGGCGTTTGTGTTTGCGTTGCCGTCAAAGCTGGGATAGTGGCCGAAGAAGCGGGAGCACTACTACCTTTACTTTGGTTAGCTGCGTACATCATTAACAACAACGGAAGAAGCGACCCTAAACCAGTTCCCTGTGGCTGATTAGACGGAGCACCAGCAGCAGTTTTGGCGGGTGTAGTTGCTGTTTTAGCTGGGGCTGTGGCTTTGGTTGGAGTAGTTAATTTTTGGGGGGTTCCCGCAATTGGTTTTCCGCTAGCATCAAACCCCGGACCAGTCCCTCGGTCAGTGAGCAAAGTGCCGCTTCGAGTATATTTAAGGACGTTACCAGCATCATCCCTTTCTTCCCACATTCCAGTCGTAGGGCTCCAAACAGCAAGTGGCCCAACCCCAGTGGGTCTGTCAGGAGTATCCCCCAACGAGGAATCAAGTCCGGAAGACGGAGTAAGATCAATATCAGAATACCCACTAGGTATATCTTGAAGGTATTTAACTGGGTCTACCTCTGAAATTACTGAGGGGGGAGATACCGCGCTTGTCTCTGCTGCTGGTGGAGGCTGCTGTTCAGCATATTGTTGGGCGACGATTTCATTTAGTCGCTCTTGGTCTGCGGATGTAAATGCACCTTCCGGCATAGTGCCGTCTGCATTAGGTAGCGTAACCCCACCCTTTGAGCCGAGCCCTCCAAGATCTAAACTACTAATGTAGTTACTTAGGTCTGAGCTGTTAAAATCATACCCGCCAAGGCCAATATCAGAGTACCCACTAGGTATGCTCTGTAGGTACTGCTCTATTTCGTAATCATCCATGTTGTTTCCTCCTACCGCATTTACTGCGCCTAAGTCCGTATTAGTTCCCGAAACGTTTACTGAAGATAAGTCCGGGCTAACCGGTTGCTGAAAGCTTGAATTAAAAGCACTAGTGTCGAACTGAGTATCTGAGGTTGACCGGTCATCAATTGGCGCAGTAGTCGAATCAAACCCAGTACTGCCCAACTTACCCAAGCCAACCATTGAGTTAAGTGCGCTAATCGGGTTGCCCGACATAATACCTTGGCCGAGTGAAACCGCTTTGCCGAGCGTGCTTAAATCTTGGTTACCTGCTAACGACCCCGCCGAGCCAAGCGCAGCACCAATGTTGGGGTTCCCAGAAGCTAAGTTTGATGCTAACGATGCAGCAGTGCCAACATCTCCAAGATTAAACCCAGTACCACCAATAGGAGTACTACCAAGGCCCCCAGCAAGATTAGAGTTGGAAGTGAGAGCATTTACCGCCCCCGTTAAATTCCCTTTATCAACTGCGTTAACTACATTTGCGCCAGTAACGGCGTTCTTTAGCCCATTAGCAACGTCTTTTAACGTGGATAAATAAGATCCAGCCGTAACATCTATAGGGAGTGTGGCATTTCCAAAACCTGTAGTTGGGGCACCCGCAGCCCAATCAGACCCAACAATATCTGGACCACCTATAAGTCCAGCGCCAGTAAGCCCAGCGCCCGCCAAACTAGCCAAACCACTTAAATAACCAAGAGGAGTACTAGCGTGGGCTAAGGTGTCCGCCCCTTTGGCAGCCATAACAAAAGGCTGGATTGGGGATGGAATAAGCGCCCCAAGAGCCATAATGGCTTGGCCGATTGGGTTATCTCTTAGAAACCCGTGAGCGCGTGGACTCCACTGCGGTTGAAAACTAACGTTGCCATTGTCGTCAGCGTTTAAATGAAAAAAGATGTCGCCGCCCTTGAGTCCCCCCGTGCCGTTTTGAATGATGCCAACACGATTAGGGTCAATGTCCTCGCCAGTAGCTTTGTTAAAGTATGCGTTTTCAATCGTGTCTGGAGCCTGATAGAACGATTCGTCCGACCCTGAAACTGCACCGGGGACAGTAACTTTCCTTACGCCAATGTCTTTTGTACTGTTAATGCCTTGCTTTTGAAGACCTTCAGCAATGGCTCTAGCTCGGGGGTTATCTCCACCAAGTTCCGCTAGCAAGGGCTTTAAAGCGGCTTCTTTTGCGGCGGTAGCTTCCTGATTACGTTTTTGTTGCGCGGCTGCGGCTTCCTGCCTTGCAGACAGAAGACCATCATCTTCGGTCATTTCACCGTTAAACAACTCGTCATAAGCCCTCATAATTAACCTACTTTCCAATTTGTGCCATCTGAATACACAGGCACTTTAGTTGACCCTCCACCGGCCACCGTAGATCCAAATGTAGACACAGAAGAATCAGTTACAAACAATCTTGATCCTGCTCCAACAACAGATGCACTCGGCAAATCGGCAACAAGCACAGGAGCACTAGCGTTTAGCTGACCTAAAAATTTATCTAGTCGGTTAAAATACAAACGCAATATATTGCTAAATTGATCTTGGTACTGCCGACCCCATTGGTCTGGCGCTAATGGAAGATTAGGTGAAGCAACTTTTTCAAAGGCGCTATCTGTTGTGACAACATAAGTCATCTTCTACCATCCTGACGAATATCAATTCGTGGTGCGCCTAGCTGCCAAGTAGTATTAATTTGATTAGATCCAACCTTTAAAATTAGCTGTCGGCCCCGTACTCGGGTGTACACAATCCCAGTAAATTCTTCAGTAATATTGTAGGCGGCTATTTTATTAACGTAGTCAACACCGGGATCCCCTGCACCTGAGCCAGAGTTAGCCATAGGGTACAAGGACATAGTTACTTGTGGGGCAGCCCCTGTGTCCGAATTGGTTGAATTATCAAACGTCAGATCGGGCAGTACGCGCCAAACATAACCAAAATTATGCCCGTCACCAATGTCAAACTCAGACGATGATATGTAGGCGTTTATGGGCGCTGTAGTATTTGTTGTATTGTCATTTATTCCAAATTCGTGATTCACAATATTTTGTGAATAAGTAGCTGCTTGTGGGTAGGTTCGCAATCCAGAATCATTCCAAGCAGTACGTGCCATCGTGCCGTAGTACCAAACTTTTTCTAAGTAGTTGTATATCACATACCTATTAATTGTGTTGGAGTCGGCGGAACAGTAAAACCACCAGACTTCGTTAAAGCCTTCGCTGGTACCCGCAAATACTTGTTGCCCTTGCCCCAAGTTAATATCCGAAAATATAAACCGCCGTAGGTCGCAACTAAGTGTTTGCACGCGCCCGTCATACATGTAGAACTTATCTACGCCCATCCAATAAATAACACCAGAGGCAATTATTGCTGAGTTCTGGCTTAAGATGGATATGTTATCGCCCAATAATTGAGTACCCCAGACAACCGGAGGCCCAAGATATTGGAACGAATATACTGTGGAGTCTGTAAAAACTACAATTTCTTGTCGAGTCTGGACCGCAGTAATAATTTGTGATCCGTGAGATAGCTGCACGCTACCGGCTTGGTTTGTGGCATCTGGGGTCCATTCTAGTACGTTGTTTTGATCTGACCACCGCACTAGCATTGGGTTTTGCGTAGCCGACCCGTAATCATTGCAACCGAACGCAAACACAAACCGGCTTGTGTCCGACACAAATAAATAGTTTTGGACCGTTGGGACGTCTACCAATAGCGAAATATATACACCAGACCCTGTCGTTGCGGTATTTACTTGTGCGCCACCAGTAGTAAGTAAGTTAGCAGTGAGCCCATTTACGTTAAATAAATAATACGTCGTACCCGCAGAAATGCCAGAGGGTAGGGACCCTGACGCAGCAAACTGAACGGCAGTGCCTTCTGATAAAACACTAGTTAGCGTAACTACCGCAGGGGAAGCGGCGGTAAAAGTCACTGTCCCGCCCAGAGTATTTAATAACACCCCGCGAGTAGTTAATCCGTTGCTTGCTTGCCAATAATAAATAGCCCCAATACGAGGTCCAAATACAAGGTCTTGACCAAAATTGTTTTGGCTCCAAATACGAAGCGCTATGGGATTAGGGCTACCATTACCCCACGTACCAGCACCCCATCCACCAGCGCCCCAACCATTTAATGGTTGTTGGTATTCAGGGCCGATACTAATTTGGTACGCTGCGGATACTGCCGAACCACCATAAGAGCCCGCAGTTAAAGCGGAAGATGTTGTGATGCTATAGGAGTTAGCAGTTAAAACTGCGGTAATACGGTATTCAGCGTTTAATGTAGATGCGTACGTACCCGTAGCACCACTAAAAGTAACGTAATCCCCAACAGTTGCACCGTGAGATGGGGCGGTAACTGTGACGGTCGTAGTGCCGTTGGCTGTAAATGGGTTAGTACCTAGCGTAGTGGTAGCGCGAATCGGGGTAATGTCGTAATACGCGCCCCCGTTCTCAATGTAAAACTTTAGATTTGTACCTAACGCTAATAAGTTAAGGTTGTTAAGTGTTGTCCAGTTCCACATTGAGCGGCAGGTACCAACAAACGTATTGTTAGAAATTTGCTGCCAACCGCCAATAACTTCAGGGTTACCTTGGCGAAAACGAATTTTGTCACACTCGTACCAACCGCCTTCAGTTGTATACCGCGTGTTTTCCCGGTTCACTCCGGGCTTGAACAAAATTTTGGTTAGGGCCATTATTTGCTCGCTACACCCTTGTGCTTTTCAAACGACCTCATGCCGCCAAACCCAAGCAAACCGGCAAGCAACGTCATAAGTTGCTCAACGTCAAGATCCGGCGGCGGGTGCAGTTCTTTTGGGATTATATCCACCCCCTGACCAAAAGCCCACAGCCATTGCATCAAAGGGTATCCAAGGAATTGATAAGCCAAGCCAACCACCCCAACCCAACCCACAGCAGGACGCCAACCGCTGACAAATAGGCTAGTAGACGCAGCTTCAATCTTATTGATATCCACTTGTGCCAAATCAGTGGCTTGATCAATTTTCTTTTCCTCCAGATCGAGTTTGCGCTCTTCGAGCGCCATCTGGAGTTTCTCTTTATCGGTGGTAATGAGGTCACCGGCAACCTTACCCACGCCTTCAATTATTGATCCTATTCCAATCAAATCCATTACTTGAGTCCTTGCAGGGTACGATTGATCCAGCCGAGAAGGAATTTAGATTGCCCTCGGTCCTTGTTACAGATCTGCGCGTACCGGCTGATTTTGGCAAGGGCGTATGCGGGGAGAAACTTTTCTGGCGTACAGATGTTTAAGCGTTCGACGGTTTTTGCGCCGATTGCGCCGTCTGGAGTGACGCCGACGATGAGTTGGGCGAGCTTGGCTGCGACCCCGACTCCGGTGTTGACGGAGAAGTTGAAGATTGTCTCGGCAATAGCTTGGTTCGTAAGCTCGTCACCTCGGACACGATCCCAAAAATTAGATTTATAGAATTCACGGACCAAAGGCGTAGCTGACCCAAAGTCTTTACGGTCGATGAACTGCCACCCTGCCCAGTCGGGGTTTGGTTTTCTTGCGATTCCTGCATACGTCTGTCCTCCCCGGTCACCAGAAATGTCGGTTAATTGGTATCCACCTTCGTCGTGGATCATTTTTTCAAAGGCGGGGTTGAAGTCAGCCATTATTTCCTCGCCATCCGTTCTTCGAGAATTACAATGCGCTCACGGTTAATGTGAATCAGTTCCCGGTTCTCGTGGATCTGTTTCTCAAGATCCTGTCGCAGTTTTTCTCGCGCCAGTTCAGCCCCGGAGTTGGCGGCTTGTTTGTTGTCGGACGTTACAACCAGACTTATCTTTGCGTTAAGTACCGTTACGTCGTGACTGAGTTTGTCCAGTGAAGACATCAAGTAGACGACACAAGTAAAAAGGATTGGCAAGACGGCAAAGGCAGTCTTTTCGATTAGCTGGCTCTTGGCTTCAAGTTTTTCGCTCATTACTTATCCTTCATCTTGTTGATAATTTCGAATGCGGACTTGACTTTTTCCTCAAGCACCGCCACGCGCAAGTCAAGCTTGGACAGCACAATGATGAGCGTCACCAGACCAAGAAGCACGGGCCATGCTTTTAGGAAAAGTTCAGCTATTTCCATTTCCGTGCATCCTTATGTACTCACTTCGTAGAAACGACACTTTTTTGCGCCCATCATGTCGTTTGACTCTACCCAAGGCTGGCGGGTTGTTCAAGTATTCTGCGGCTCTCAAAATCATATCCGGGTCATCGTCAAAGCTACCTAGCGCTGTGTTACATCGTTTACACAAGATCCCACGAACATCATCAGAGTCGTGGCAGTGGTCTACTGCAAACTTGTACTGCTTGAGTTTGAGGGGGTTGTGACAGATAGCGCAATTATATCCCTGAAGTTTCAACAAAAAGTCATAATCTGTGGGGGACAGTCCAAACCGATCAAGGCGGTTTACATCGGCTTTACAGGGGCGGCACAGAAAGTAATCCTTGCGACCATGAATAATCAGGTCTTCTCTGGCAAACTCGCCAGCACATACAGCGCAAGAAGGCATTTGAACACCCCGGTGGGTCGCACCGGGGCCTGACCTTAGTTGTCGGTCTGTTCGTCGTCTTCTTCGTCTTCGTCTTCGTCTTCAGCGTCACCTGCTTCAGCAACTGCGTTGGCAGCAACTTCAAACTGGGCTTCGATGTGTGAAGAGAATAGCGATGATAGGGTGAACTCGTTGATGCCGCTTTCAACAGCGACAGCAAACGCAACAGAAAACAAACCGTTCAGCGCGTCAATCGGCTCCGAACCATCAATCGCATCAATGATCAAGTCTTTCATGGGAATCTCCGGGGTTAGGCGGGCAAGTGCCCGCCCCGAGTATGCCGTTTGAGTACGACAACAAGATTACTTCTTCAGACCTGTGGCTCTTCAACTTTGGGCATGGGCACCTGCGGGATCGCCTGCTCGCGGATCGACTGAACGACATCAGCAACCGCTTCGTACGGAGCTTTGCCCAGCGCAGCCATGATCAGGTTGACTTGAGCCAGTGGCAGCTTGAGGGTGATTTCGGTGTTTTCCATTTAGTTAGTCCAAGGAAGTTGAGGTGAAACGACAGGTGGGTTGATCTGATTGTTGATCTGCTGCTGCACAGCAGCTTCGGCAGATGCTTGATCTACACCGCCAGCCCAGATCCAGCCAAGTACAATGTCTTGAGTCAGATCAGCAAACGGCGTGTAGGGTGTACCAGCTACATAGGTAACAGCGCAGGTCGAGTAGACCGAGCCGTTGTAAGTGCCGTCTGTGCCGGAGCAGGTCCAGTGAACAGTGAACACTACGTCCGTCTGGCCTTCTGCTTGCGGGTAGCAGTCGAGTTGGGATACGGTCCATGTGAAAGTAGTCATTTTGCTTCCTTTAAAGGTTGTGGTGTAGGCTGAACAATAGTTGTCACGCCGTTTTTGGTCTGTTGAATAAAACCATTGGGTTTAATTTGGATTGAATTTCCCCATGTCTGGGGCTTTGTCAAATCAACTGTTTTTCCATCAATTTGAATCATTTTGCCTCCAGTTGGGCGATACGGATACGAAGGGATTGGATTTCTTTGACTAACATTGGGACCAGTTTGGAATAGTCCACAGCCATCATTTTATCTTCGTCTTGGGGTTGGTATACAGCTTCAGGTGCTATCGTAACAAGTTCTTGAGCAACAAAGCCATAACGTTGATGAGTGTTATCTGACTTCCAATCAAACTGTCGGACTTGGATTGCATCAATCAAATCAGACGCAGATTCAGCGTCTTGAATATTTTCTTTTAACCTTTGGTCAGATGTGGTGTTGTATAAGGTTACGGTGCCAGTTGCTGTTGAAATTGAGCCAATTTCAGTTTGGCTTGTTCCATATTGAAAAGTAATAAACCCTGCGTTCCCACTTGTAGTTAAATTGCTAATATAATTAACATAGTTGACATTGTTTCTGGTAAACGCACCTACGCCGCTAGACGATAAAACTATACCTGCACCTGCGCCCGATGAACTTGTAGTCCCCACCAGCAGGTTGCCGGAGGCATCCAGCGTCATTGCCTGTGTGAATGTGATTGCATTACCTGCTGTGCCGGAGGGGGCGTTGTACCAAGAGTGAACCCCGTTGCTTTGGTTGTAGTAACTTACAGGCAAAGAACTAACTGCATATTTCCATCCTGAGTTGTAATAAGCACCTGATGTCAAATTTATATTTGACCCAGAAAATCCATAAAGTGCATTACCAACCGTGCCGATTTCAAATGCTTTAGCAGTTGATGAAGTTGTCCAAGCACTCGGCGTAACCCCCAGACCAAGGTTTCCGGAGGAGTCGAGGCGCATCCGTTCGGTATCGCTAATCAAAAAACGAAGCGGATTGTTTGTAGTATTGAACAAAGGGCCTGTGGAATCGGCATAAATATTCATGCCAATGGCATCATCGGATGTTCTGACTCGGACAATACCTGAATGTGTAGCATCAGGTCCAATTACAGCCAGAGTTTTAAAACCCGCATAGTTGTTTGCTGTCCCACCAATACCAAGGTTGCCAGAGGAGTCGAGACGCATCCGTTCGTTGCCGTTTGTCCAGAACAACATCGGATAAGCACCTGTTGCAAAAAAGTTTGTAGCGTATGCAACTCCAAATTGAGAACCTGTTGAATCATCTCTTGCGATGGTGGTTTCACCGCCAGTATTAATAATTGAAAATTTTACAGAGTTTGTAGTCCCGGCAAAACGTGCATTACCTGTGACGTCCAGCTTAGAAGCAGGCGAACTTGTCCCAATACCCAGTCCCGTGCTGGTCAGGCGCATTTGTTCGGTAGATGAAGCATAAAATCGTTGTGATGCCGTGCCAAATATTGTTAGGTCATCACTTGTCCCGCCATTGATGCCGCTGTCGGTGCCAATAGTCCATTTATTTACGCTGTTACGTTGAAACTGAAGATACGAACCGTAACTTGAAGCATCGCTTCCATTGAGTCGCAATACGCTATTGTTTGTTCCTGTACCACCAGCCCCTGAAACCAATGTGCCAGCGCCATCAAACGTCAGCGCAGACCCAGTGGTCAAGACCTTGGAACCGTTGAGATAGGCAACACCACTGGCTGTACCGCCGGACAAAGTGACAGCCCCGCTAATTGCAGCAGTTCCAGTTACCTCCAGTTTGTATCCCGGCGAACTCGTCCCAATACCCAGCCCCGTGCTGGTCAGGCGCATTTGTTCGGAGCCGTTAATACCGAACAGCAACGGAGTTGCGCCCAGCGTAGTGAAGTTGGTTTCCGTTGTATTACTGGTAATTCCTGCGGTACGAGAAGCATTTACTCCAAAGTCAATACCTGAAGAACTACCTGTTGCAGCATTGATTTCAAAGAACGCACTTGACGATGATGTCAGCCCAACACTACGCCCATAAAATCTGCCAAACGGATCTCCACTTCCACCAACACCTAAATTCGTACCATCGAACGTCAGGTTTGCAGAGTCTTGGAGTAGGCCAGATGTACCAGCATATGTCACGCGACCAGAAGTCAATGAACTCAACGACAGGCTCGCACCAGCAATTGTTCCTGTTAGCGTAGGAGACGCGGACAAGACATTGTTCCCAGTACCCGTGTTGGTCACGCTCACTACGTTCTTGCTGGCGTCCAGTGCCAGTGCCGTAGAAGCTGTCAGGCCAGATAAAGTGGTTGTGCCTGTAACAGTGACGTTGGTGAACGAAGCTGCGCCGCCTGTGTTGCTGATCTTGATAAAGTCCGAACCGTTCCAAGCAACCTGAGCCTTTTCATTCACACCTAGTGTGACACCTGTCGTGGGTCCAGCACCGCAAATCTTGACCGTGTACGTCCCTGACGTATTGATGATCGTGTAGATCTTGCTCGCTGCCGGTGCCGTGATAGTGATGTTGGCTGATGCTGGAGACGCGATGATAATCGCATATTGAGATGATGTAGATCCAAGACTTGCGTTGGTCGTTTTAGTTAGCGTCGTGTCGGTCGTAACCGTCTGCGCCCCGGCAACAGCAGCGTCAATATAGTTTGAAATGTAGTTATTGACCGTATCGCCCCAAGTCCCTGATAGCTCCCCCGTAGCAGGGAGGGCAAACCCTAGTAGCGTGGTATATGAAGTAGCCATTTCAAGTCCTTAAATTGTCGTGATCAATGCCCAATTTGGGGATTCATTATTGTTGATGGCCGTCCAAGTGGGTGTTTGGTTGTCATCTATAGCCATCCAATACCTATACCCAACATTTCCAGCCCTACCGTTTGCCGTTACACCCGTTAGAGCAACTACCTTACTTACCGTTACTGCCCCAACAAAACCACTTGCCGATACGTTAGTTAGCACCCCAACTTTTGCATACTCTACAGTTCCAACATTTCCTGACCCAACAACCCCACTTATAGCTTTGGAGATTGTAACAACCGGAGATCCTGTAAGCCCAGACCCCAATACCCCCAACAGAGGGGGAGAAGCTATTACGCTACCAACCAGTCCAGACGATCCAACCCCAGATATGGAAACAGTTGGGTTTGCTCCTACAGTTCCGACATTCCCTGTTGCCGAAGTACCTGTTGCAGCGAGCGTACCGCCCCAGCCGTTTGCCCCCCAAGTATTGTCACCCCAACCCAGACTCACAGATCACCTCGGTTGGTTATAACAGGTCGTCTACAACTTCCCAAACCGGAGTCTGCGTATCATTTATGCTTGTCCAGTTGGGGGTTTGGTTATCGTTGATGATGCTCCAGTAAAGAACGCCAAAATCGCCAACCGCGCCCATTGCACGGCTACCTGTAATTGCTACAAGCCTCTGCCCTATTGATACAGATTGTACGGCACCGGAAAGAGAATTGCCAGAAATTGAAGCATAGTATATGGCTTCACCAGTCATTGTCCCGACAGATGCGGTCGATGCCGCGCCGGTCAAAGCAACCGTTCTATTAGTAGTTGGGATTCCAACCGAACCCGCAGCTTGTGTACCCGCTACTCCAAACCCAGCAACAAGAGTGCCGACTGAGCCAGATGCGGATACCCCAGTCAGCGGGCGTCCATAAACTACTGTATCAACCGCGCCTGATGCAGAGTTACCGGTTAGTGCGACAGTAACCGAATTTGTTACGGTGCCGACAGAGCCTGTGCCAGAAACACCCGATAAAGTTCTGGGTATAGACTGAGTGACTGACCCAACCGCACCATCGGCAGATACCCCAGTCAGAGCAAAACTACGCGCGGCAACCGTTACCGTGCCGACAGAGCCTGATGCAGAATTCCCAGTAAGTGCTGTTGTTGCACTGAGTGATACTGAACCTACGGCCCCAGATGCTGCGGCACCCGTAATGCTTACCGTAGAAGTTGGAGTGGCTGTATTAACTAACCCAGATGCGGCGTTGCCGGTAATCGCAACTGACCGCGCTCCAACAGTTACTGAACCAACAGAGCCGGATGCAGAAACCCCGGTAATTACAGCACTAAATACTACGGAGCCTGTTGCCCCAGCAGCAGATACCCCGGTAAGTGCAACAGATTGAGATGCAGTAGGGGAATTAACTAAGCCTGATGCCGCATTTGCTGTAAGTGCAACAGACTTTGATTGGGTGGCGGAACCAACTAACCCAGACGCAGCTACGCCTGTTATAGCTACCGTTACATCACTACCACCACCGTTGCCAACTTCAAATGCGGTCGGCTCAAATGCACCAGACTGGAACGCTCCAGCCCCAGCTACACTTGCATATCCTGCTAAACCTGATGCCGAAACACCAGATAAAGATATGGTTAATGAAGAAGTAACTGAACCAACTGCGCCGGACGCCGAGTCTCCGGTAAGTGGCACTACATAATTTAAACCACCAACAGACCCTGCTGCATTTACGCCCGTAAGCCCAACAGCTACAGATGAAGTGGCAGAACCAACTGCGCCGGACGCAGTTACACCGGTTATTGACCCAGCGCTTCCAACCTCAAACGCAGTCGGTTCAAATGCGCCTGATTGAAACGCTGCGGCCATGACTCACACTATGGTTGTTTAGGCCATGTAATGTTGAACGGATCGGCCTGCTTGGTAATGTCCCGCAGCGCTTGCCGGTAGACCGCCCAAGTCAGATTGTCCACCGGAGCGTCAGCCACTTGCGTCCAGTCTGAGTCCTTGAGCATCTGGTTGCGCTGTGTGCGGATAACTTGCCATTGCGTGTCAACCCGTGCTTTAAGCTCGTCAGCAGTCAAAGGCTCCACGGCAACCAAACAGCACATTCCATCATAAAGATGCGGAGCGGCAGAAACCAGCTTTTCAGTTGCGTGATCATATGGCTTCCAAACTGAGATG
>Ga0114966_10000611_pt1 | contig 34198 bp, 35 predicted proteins | sample M_130207_XF_Meta_FD_87029 | JGI IMG/M metagenome (GOLD analysis project Ga0114966, IMG submission 87029) | Freshwater microbial communities from Lake Montjoie, Canada to study carbon cycling - M_130207_XF_MetaG | ecosystem: Environmental > Aquatic > Freshwater > Lake | place: Lake Montjoie... | reverse complement strand
TGTGCGGGAGAAGGGACTTGAACCCTCACGTCCGAAGACACAGGTTCCTAAGACCTGCGTGTCTGCCATTTCACCACTCCCGCGGAATCCATACAGCAGCAACTGGTGCTTTCATATGGATAGGGACCAAGATTAGGGGTAAGTTAGCAATGTATCAAAATGGCCCATTTCGAGCGAGATTGAAAGGCACACACAGATGTCATTAACACCAACACCGGCAGATAAGTTCACCTTTGGTCTATGGACGGTGGGTTGGCAAGCTCGTGATCCATTCGGTGATGCAACTCGTGGGGCGTTAGACCCAGTGCGCACTGTCAATGAACTCGCAGCCCGTGGTGCTTATGGTGTGACCTTCCATGATGATGATTTGATTCCATTTGGCAGCGATGAAGGTGCGCGCCGAACTCATATAGAGCGCTTCAAGAAAGCGCTAGCCGAAACAGGAATGAAAGTTCCGATGGCAACAACAAATTTGTTTACGCATCCCGTCTTTAAAGATGGAGCATTTACATCAAACGATAAAGATATTCGTCGCTATGCCATATCCAAAGTGATGAAGAATATTGAACTCGCAGTCGAGCTTGGTGCTACAACTTATGTCTGTTGGGGTGGCCGTGAAGGCGCTGAATCAGATGGCGCAAAAGATGCATACGTTGCACTCGATCGCTTCCGCGAAGCATTTAATACGCTAGGGGAGTTTGTAACCGATAATGGGTATGACATTAAATTTGCAATCGAACCAAAACCAAATGAACCACGTGGTGACATCTTCTTGCCAACAATCGGTCACGCCTTAGCATTTATCTATACTTTAGATCGCCCAGAGCTTGTCGGCCTCAATCCAGAGGTAGGGCACGAACAAATGGCTGGGCTGAACTTTGTTCATGGAATTGCTCAGGCCCTATGGCAAAAGAAGTTGTATCACATCGATTTAAATGGACAACACGGTCCAAAATTTGATCAAGATTTAGTCTTTGGCCACGGCGATCTTAAATCGGCATTCTTCCTCGTTGATTTACTTGAGCGCTATAAGTATGACGGGCCAAAGCACTTTGACTACAAGCCGGCCCGCACCGAAAGTGACAAAGGTGTTTGGGAGTCGGCATCGGCAAATATGCGTACCTATCTAGCGCTTAAAGAGCGTGCGCTCGCTTTCCGCGCCGATCCTCGAACCATCGCGGCTATGGCCGAATCAAATATCCCAGGACTTAATGAATCAACATTGAGTAGCGGTGAAACATGGAGAGACTTGGCCAACGATAACTTTGATGTGGAATCAGCGGGGGCTCGCGGCTACGGCTATGAGGCTGTTGATCAGTTAGCGCTCGAGCATTTGATGGGTGTTCGCTAGACGCTCGCACCCCTACGAGAGACTGCATCGACACCAGCTGAAATCAAAAGAACTAGCCCGGTAACGATGAACTTGATACCAGCGGCGTATCCCAAAAGACCCATGCCATTATCGATAACAGCAACAACTAAGCCCCCAAGGATTGCATCGCGCATCTTGCCCTTGCCGCCGAAGAGTGAAGTTCCGCCGATAACAGCTGCGCCAACTGCATAAAGAAGCGTTGAACTACCACCAGTTGTAGGAGAAACGGAGTTTTGGCGCGATGCAAAGATCATGCCAGCGATTGCCGATAATCCAGAGCAGATCATGAAGGCTGCAATACGTACGCGCTTTACATTGATGCCAGCACGTCGCGCAGCTTCGGCATTTCCACCCACTGCGTAAATATGGCGACCAAATGCTGTACGAGTGAGAACAAAAGTTCCGATCACGAGCAAAAGTAAAATTACTGGAACTACATACGGGATTCCCTTAAGGCTTACTAGATCTGGGTTATTACTACGTTCAACGTTGAGTGCAAAAACCGCTAGACCAGTGATTCCTAATAAACCTATGGTCTTTAAAACCCACAGATTAATCAGTTCAGACTTTAATCCCGCTTTGCGCCGTGAATTAATTCCATTGAGTCCCACCAAAACATAAATGACCGATACAGCGATAAAGAAAATCCAACTTAATGTGGGGGTCAGATTCGAGTTCTCAACAGCTAATATTGTTTTATCCTCGACGCGGATAGTGCCACCTTCGCCAGCCAGTAAAAGTAAGATTCCCTGGAAAGCTAAGAAGGCAGCTAACGTAACAACGAATGATGGGATTCCAAGACGTGCTACTAATGTGCCAAGGCCAAAGCCAAGGATTACTCCCACAATAATTGCAACGATCAGAGCTAAAAACCAAGGGACATCGTGGTTAGTTATCAGAATCACCAAGACTGCACCAGTTACGCCAGCGGTATATCCGGCAGAAAGATCGATTTCTCCAAGCAGAAGGACAAAGACTAAGCCCATGGCAATCACGATGACCGCAGCTGCCTGCGTGAGTAAGTTTGCGAAATTTCCTGGCGTCAAAAAGACGCCAGATAACGAACCGAAGACAATACATAGTGCAACAAGTCCAAGAACAGCTGGAAGTGAGCCAATATCACCAGCTTTAATCCGTGACCAATAGTCATGCATCGCGGTTTTTAATGTTGCTTTTTCAGGTGATGTATCTAAAGAATTCGAGGTACTCATTTATTTGCACCGGTACTTTCTACTCCAGCAGATTTTCCTGTTGTGATTAACTCAATAACTTGTCTAGGTATGACCTCGTTTTTATCTACTTGCGCAGCCATCTGCCCTAGATACAGAGCTGCGATGTTATCTGCAACTTCAAAAACATCATTTAAATTGTGACTAATCAATACAACGGCCAAACCGTTATCGGCCAGACGACGCACCAAATTAAGGACTTGCTCCGTCTGGGCAACACCAAGGGCGGCAGTTGGCTCATCAAGAATTACAATTTTACTATTCCATAGCACCGCGCGCGCAATCGCAACAGTTTGACGCTGCCCGCCAGAAAGTGATGCAACAGTTTGGCGAATCGACTTAACAGTTCGTACGCTCAAGCCATCGAGAGTTTGACGGGCTAAAGACTCCATCGTTGTTTCATCTAAAACTTTTCCGCGCTTTTTTTCACGTCCAAGAAACATATTATGAACAATATCTAGATTATCGCAGAGAGCTAAATCTTGATACACGATTTCAATGCCTAATGTTGTGGCATCTCGAGGTCCAGAAATCTCCACCTTATTGCCTTCAAAAAGGAAGTCACCGTGATCCGGTGTATAAATTCCGGAGATACATTTAATCAGCGTGCTCTTTCCGGCTCCGTTATCACCGACGAGCGCCGTAACTTTTCCAGCATGGACATCAAAGTCAACATCGCGTAAAACGTGAACTGGACCGAAGGATTTATTGACTCCTCGGAGTGAAAGTATCGGTGTGCTCATGCGTTCTCCTTTTTCTATCTGCTGTGAAAGAGGTTACGGCTCGGAGTCTAAACCCCGAGCCGTAACTTTCGTTCTTTACTGCCTAACTAACTTTGGAAATTAGATTCCGTTAGCTGTGCAGAGGTCTTCGATATCGGCACACACTGCTTCGCGTGTCTGGAAGCCATCTGCGATGACATCCATGACGTTAGCCTTTGTGATTCCGACCGCTACTAGTAGTACTGAAGGCACATCGACAGTACCGTTATTGACAGAACCTGTCGCTGTTGTTGCATCTTCACCGTTAAGCAATGCGATTGCTAGAGCGGCTGCAGCTTCAGCTTCGGCCTTGATTGCCTTATAAACAGTGTTTGACATATCTCCTGTAAGGACTGCACGCAATCCATCAACAGTTGCATCTTGACCAGATACGCAGACCTTGCCGTTCAGCTTGTTCTTCTTTAGGACTGCAATTGCTGCGAGTCCAAGACCTTCGTTAGCTGAAACAACTGCATCGAGCTTTCCGCCAGCCTTTGAAAGCTGCTGTTCGAAAATAACTCCACCCTTTGCGTTATCCCAATCTGGGACAGCTGTGTCATCGACAAGTGTGTAGTCCTTTGAATCGATCATTGGACGAAGCACTGAGTCATATCCAGCCTTGAAAAGAGTTGCATTGTTATCAGTTGGTGAACCGTTCAAGTAAACGATACGTGCCTTTGTCTTTCCTGCTGCATCGAGGCAAGCCTTGATACCTTCACCTTGAAGACGACCGACTGCTTCGTTATCAAATGAAACGTAGTATGAGGCTGAACCATTAAGTGTGAGACGATCGTAATCGATTGTCTTTACACCCTGTGCAGCAGCCTTGTCCTGAACAGCCTTAGCTGAATCTGAATCTAGGTTGACAAGGATTAGAACCTTTGCGCCAGCTGTAAGCATCTGGTCAGCAATAGTTGCAAATGCGGCCTTATCGCCGTTTGCATTTTGGATATCTACTTTTACGCTTGCTGCATCAAATGCTGCCTGCAAGAATCCGCGGTCAGCAGTTTCCCAACGGTTTGATGATGCTGCATCAGGAAGAATTACACCGACGAAAGCATCTGATGCCTTGTCAGCCTTTGAGCAACCTGTTAGTGCGATTGCAACTGCGGCAAATGCTGCAGTAATCGCGAGGCGGCGCTTTGTCATATATGAAACACCTTTCGAAAGGAGAAACACCCCAGGGCAAAGGTATTTTGCCCAGATGAGGAGAGTGAATCTGTCGGCTCACGGTAGTAGAAAGCCGCTGAAACGTCACTACGAAATATGATGAATCTTTTGAATTCATCTAACGTTTAGGTAACGACTGATGGGCACTGGCGGTAACCTTGCACAATGTCCTCACAGTTAGATCTACTGCAGGCGGCGGTATTAGCCGCGGTTTCACGGTTAATCTCAGATGGCACGATTGCAGGGGCGGCCCCAGATTCCATTACATTAGAGCGGCCCAAGAACCGTGACCACGGTGACTATGCAACGTCAATCGCCCTCCAACTTGCAAAGAGTGCGGGAAAAAATCCCCGAGTGATCGCAGAGATCATCGCTGCTGAACTGGCAGGAGTTGATTCAATCGCTGCAGTTGACGTAGCTGGCCCTGGATTTATAAACATTACGTTAAATCGCGCCAGTCAAGCCCAATTAGTTGAATCGATTATCAACTCCGCCGCTACTTATGGCCACGGCGATGCGCTCGCAGGTGTTCGGATAAATTTAGAGTTTATAAGTGCAAACCCAACAGGCCCTTTGCACTTAGGACATACACGGTGGGCGGCCGTGGGTGACGCACTTGGACGCGTTCTCAGTGCAGCAGGTGCTGATGTAACTCGCGAGTTTTATATCAATGATCGCGGTAATCAGATGGATCTTTTTGGTGCATCGGTTGAAGCAGCAGCCTTGGGAATAGAGATTCCAGAAGGCGGCTATCAAGGTGCTTATATTTCAGATTTAGCTAAAGAAGTTGTAACTGCTAACTCTGCAATTGCGAATCTACCAGAAGGTAAACGCCAAGAAGCTTTTCGCGAGGCTGCATATGCAGTACAACTAAGAGAGCAACAACGCGTGCTCGATACTTTCGGAACCCATTTTGATGTGTGGTTTTCAGAGCGTTCTTTGCACGAACAAGGGGCGGTCGAACATGGATTAGAAAAACTGCGCAAGCAGGGACATGTATTCGAAGATGAAGGCGCGGTTTGGCTACGCACAACTGACTTTGGTGATGACAAAGACCGGGTGCTCGCTAAATCTGATGGCTCTCTCACTTATTTTTCATCTGACACTGCGTACTACATCAATAAGCGCGAGCGAGGCTTTGATATCTGCATATACATGCTAGGCGCCGATCATCATGGCTATGTAGGCCGCCTGAAAGCGATTGCAGCGTGCGCAGGTGATAACCCTGATTACAACATTCATGTATTGATTGGGCAGTTAGTAAAAATCATGGAAGGTGGAGAAGAAGTTAAGCTCTCCAAGCGCGCTGGAACAATTATTACCTTGGAAGAGTTAGTAGAAAAAGTTGGCGTTGATGCAGCCAGATACACATTAATTAGATATCCCGTAGATACACCTATGGTGATGGATATCGATGTCCTCAAGCGAAACACCAATGAAAACCCGGTCTATTACGTCCAATATGCGCATGCTCGAATTGCGGCGGTCTTGCGTAATGCCGATGATTTAAAAATTTCAGTGAAGGTGAAAGATTTTGATGCTTCACAGTTAACGCATGATCGTGAGAACGAACTGCTAGGCGTCCTTGCTCAATTCCCTCGAGTAGTTGCGTCGGCGGCAGAGCTGCGCCACCCGCATCGAGTCGCCCGCTATTTAGAGGAGTTAGCCGGTGTTTATCACGGCTTTTATGCCGACTGCCGCGTACTTCCAATGGGGGATGAAAATCCGTCGTCACTACACACTGCCCGACTATTACTGTGTGCATCTACAAAACAAGTTATTGCCAATGGCTTAGCCCTATTAGGTGTGAGTGCACCGGAGAGGATGTAGGTATGTGGTCATCCCATGTCACAACCGACAATGAGCTTTCAATCTCTGGCATCACTGCAACACAGTTAGCTAAAGATTTTGGAACCCCAGCTTTCATTATGGATGAGACGGATTTCCGTGACCGTGCACGCACGTGGGATCAGGCTTTACAGCAAAGTTTTGGTGACAATGCTGGAACGCTCTATTACGCAGCTAAAGCCTTTATATGTACTGAAGTTGCGCGCTGGATCAAGGAGATTGGAATTGGAATCGATGTGTGCACTGGCGGAGAGCTAGCAGTTGCTCTTGCTGGTGGTATTGACCCATCAAAGATAGAACTGCATGGAAATAATAAATCAGCCATTGAGATTGAAAAAGCAGTATCGATAGGGGTTGGAACAGTTGTTATTGACTCACTCTATGAAATCAATCGAGTTGCCACTGCGGCACAAAAGTTTGGAGTCGTTCAAGGTGTTCTATTGCGCTTAACTCCTGGAATTCAAGCACATACCCACGAATCAATTGCTACTGCACATGAAGATGTGAAGTTCGGTTTTTCAATTGCTAGCGGTGCGGCATGGGCGGCGATTACAGAGGTTCGAAAGCATTCATCAATTGAACTACGTGGATTTCACGCGCATATTGGTTCACAAATTTTGGATACAGATTCATTTGAAATTAGTGCTGAACGATTAGTTGCTTTATTGGCACGGTATCGCGATACCTATAATGAAGAGCTACCCGAATTAGATTTAGGTGGAGGCTATGGAATCGCTTACTTGCCGGGCGACGAAGAGCTATCACCAATTATTGTCATGAACGCATTAGCCAGAGCAGTTAAAGAAAACTGCGCCAACCATAAGTTAGCGCACCCACGAATTTCGATTGAACCAGGGCGGGCAATAGTGGGTCCCACAATGTTTACATTGTATGAAGTTGGAACCGTCAAAGATGTAAAGTTAGAAAACGGTGATAGCCGTCGCTACATTTCTATCGATGGTGGAATGAGTGAAAATATCCGCCCTGGGCTTTATTCCGCGCAATACACTGCAATTCTTGCAAATCGCACGAGCGATGCGGCGCTACTTTCGACACGTTTGGTAGGTAAGCACTGCGAGACCGGTGACATTTTGATTCGTGAGATTGGATTAGCTGGCGATATTGCACCAGGAGATTTATTAGCCACCCCAGCAACCGGTGCATATGGGCGCAGCATGGCAAGTAACTACAACCATGTCCCGCGTCCACCGGTTATTGCAGTCAGCAATGGAAAAGCCCGCGTTATTGTGCGACGCGAAACTGAGGCAGATCTCTTAGCCTTGGATATTTAACGCCGTTACTGGCATCTGTGAAAGAATAACCTGCATGGACGCAGGCTTAAAAACAATCTCAATCGGCATGCTTGGAGCGGGAGTAGTGGGCAGCCAAGTCGCACGCTTGCTTCAATCTGATCGCCAAGAGCTCTCGGATCGCTCTGGAGCATTACTTGTTTTGAAAAAAGTCGGAGTTCGCAGCACCAACCCTCGTGAAGGCATCGATTCATCAATGATCACAACAGATCTTCATTCGATTGTTACAGATCCAGAGATAAATATTGTCATTGAGGTTATGGGTGGAATCGAACCTGCGCGAACATTAATTCTAGAGGCGATAAGAAATAAAAAATCCGTAATTACTGCTAACAAAGCGCTGCTTGCAACACATGGCCATGAACTCTTTAACGCAGCCGATGCAGCAAAAGTTGATTTGTATTATGAAGCTGCAGTTGCGGGTGCAATTCCAATTATTCGTTCGATGCGCGAATCTCTAGCTGGAGATCAGATCACCCGAGTCATGGGAATCGTCAATGGAACAACTAACTACATCTTGACCAAGATGCAGGAAGAGGGTCGTCAGTTTGATGATGTATTAAAAGAGGCGCAAGCATTTGGCTTTGCCGAAGCCGATCCCACTGCCGATGTTGAGGGCCATGACGCAGCAGCAAAGGCGGCTTTGCTAGCGAGCTTGGCATTTCATAGCACTGTGACCATTGAAGAGGTTTACTGCGAAGGTATCTCTAAGATTTCAATCGATGATGTCAACGCAGCCAAGGCGATGGGTTGTGTTATTAAGTTATTGGCAATCGCCGAATTAACTCTTAAAGATGAAATCTCTGTACGCGTACATCCTGTCATTTTGCCGAACTCTCACCCTCTTGCCTCTGTACGCAATGCATTCAATGCAATCTACGTTGAGTCTGAAGCTGCCGGTGAGTTAATGTTTTATGGCCGTGGCGCAGGTGGAGCACCTACAGCATCTGCAATCTTGGGTGATTTAGTCGCAGTTACGCGTCACCGTGCATACTCAACTGTTGGGTATGGCGAATCCGATTATGCCGATCTAGATATCGCACCAGTTGGTGAAGTTAAGTCTCAGTTCTTCGTGCGCCTTCATGTTGCCGATAAATCAGGTGTTTTAGCCTCAATCGCCCAGGTTTTTGCGAGCGAAGATATTTCAATTCAAACAGTACGACAGGCTGGTAAAGATAGAGATGCCGAGCTGATAATCGTAACTCACAGCGCATCGGAAACCTCGCTAACTGCGTGCATCGAAAAGTTAACTGCCATGGATATTGTTAGCAAAGTCGAATCAGTGATTCGTGTTGAAGGAGCTGTTTCTTAAATGGCGATATTTGGGAAAAACAAAAAGACCGCACATCAGTGGCGCGGAGTAATCGAGGAGTACCGCCATCGTCTTCCAGTTAATTCGAATACGCCAATTATCTCATTGTGCGAAGGTGGAACACCACTTATTCGCGCCGTATATCTTTCAGAGTTACTAGATAACAACGTATGGATTAAGTACGAAGGCCTTAATCCGACCGGCTCATTTAAAGATCGTGGCATGACTATGGCAATCTCAAAAGCCGCTGAAGTTGGTGCAAAAGCCGTTATCTGTGCATCCACTGGAAATACTTCGGCCTCTGCTGCAGCATATGCGGTAAAGGCTGGAATGGTGCCGGCAGTTTTAATTCCCAAAGGAAAGATTGCACTTGGCAAACTTGCACAAGCGGTAATTCACGGCTCAACTATTTTGCAGGTGAATGGAAACTTTGACGACTGTTTAACTCTTGCCCGTGAGCTAAGTGAAAACTATCCAGTTGCGCTAGTTAACTCGGTCAACCCATTTCGCATCGAGGGGCAAAAGACTGCAGCCTTTGAAGTAGTAGATATGTTAGGAAACGCCCCCGATATCCACGCACTTCCAGTTGGAAATGCCGGAAATATCACCGCTTATTGGAAGGGTTATAAGGAGTACTTCAAAGATTCTATGTCGGCTCGCTTACCAGCGATGTATGGCTTTCAGGCCGCAGGATCTGCCCCCATTGTTAAGGGAAAGATTATTACCAACCCTGAAACGATTGCGACTGCGATTCGTATCGGCAATCCAGCTTCGTGGACTCAGGCAGTTGAAGCACGGGATTCTTCAGGTGGAGTCATTGATTCAGTGACTGATCGGGAAATCCTTGCTGCATACCGCTTAATCGCCGCTCACGAAGGCATATTTATCGAGCCTTCATCGGCTGCAGGTTTAGCGGGATTAATTAAATATAAGAAGGCTGGAAAATTGCCAAAGGATAAGACAATTGTTATTACAGTAACTGGGCATGGATTGAAAGATATTTCTCATGCACTTGAAACTGCAAAGAAGCCAGTCGTTGTTCCAGTCAATGTTAAAGCAGCGGCAAAGGCGTTAGGTCTTAAATAATATGAAGCCAACTTTTAAGGCCCAACCCATGCAGGTACAGGTTCCTGCCACGAGCGCCAACTTGGGACCTGGCTTCGACAGTCTTGGCCTAGCCCTTGCGATGCACGATAAATATATTGCGCAGGTTGTAGATGATCAGATTATTGATATTGATATAACTGGTGAGGGTGCAGATGCGCTACCCAGAAATGAAAAGAATTTGGTAATCAAATCTATGTACAAGGGCTTTGAGTTTCTAGGTGGCAAGCCGCGGGGAATTGCTTTGCGTGCGTTAAACGTGATTCCTCACACTCGCGGGCTTGGATCATCTGCAAGTGCAATTGTTGGAGGTTTATCACTAGCACGAGCCCTAGTCTTAGGTGGCAATGATCATATGAGCAATGATGATATGTTGATTTTGGCTAATGAGATTGAAACCCATCCCGACAATGTTGCGGCGGCGATTTATGGTGGAGCTACCGTTGCATGGCAGGAGATTCAACATGGTCGCAATGTGGCACTATCAGTGCAGCTAGAGGTTGATCCACGAATTAGCGCTATCGCCTTTGTCCCATCGACTTCGGTAGCGACGTCAAAGGCTCGCAAAATGCTTCCTGAGTTAATTCCACATACCGATGCCGTGAAGAACTCGGCACATACTGCGTTGCTAGTACACGCACTGCAACACCGTCCAGATTTACTGCATACAGCGACCCAGGATTTTCTACATCAGTCATATCGAGCCGAAGCAATGCCGGCCTCATTCAAACTCCTGACGAAGTTACGCAACGCTGGAGTTGCAGCCTTCATCTCTGGTGCAGGCCCCACGGTCTTGGTTCTACATACTGGAGGATTTGATGAGGTTGACGAGCTCACCCGTGCCGCTGGGGAGGGTTTTTCTGTAACCGCCCTAGGTATATCTCGCAGTGGCGCGACATTAGTGTGAGGCTAAATTTTGTCCAAAGCCAACTACCCTGCTAGCATTTAGGCATCTGCTTGACCTTTTAAATCGGTCGGTAACACATCAGATACATTACGAAAAATAATCCACGTCTTTACGGGTCTTCAATACAAGCCCGAAAGCCAATAGCGAAAAGAAACAGATGACAACAACAGAAGAGCCAGTACGTTCACAAAGTCCAGAGCTTGCCGCAATGACACTACCAAAGTTAAAAACCGTTGCAACGCAGTTAGGTGTCGATGGCGCAGCCAAGATGAAGAAGGTCGAACTAGTAGAAGCGATCGCCGATTTACAGGCAAATAATCGCGAAGCAGCTAAGGCCGAACGTGAAGCCCGTCGTGAAGCCCGTAATAACCGTAAAAAAGAGAGCAAACCGAGTGCAAGCACTGCTCAGGATTCAGAGGATGGATCAGATGAAGATGCTCCATCACATAACAGTGATCGCAGTAACCGCAGCGATAGAAACGATCGCGCTCGTGGTCGTAACCGCGATCGCAACAATCGTGACCGTGCTCCACGCGAAGATCGCGAACCAGTTCTTAACGATGATGATGTATTAGTACCAGTAAGTGGACTTCTCGATATTCTCGATAGTTATGGTTTTATCCGCACAACTGGCTACTTACCCGGACCTAACGATGTGTACGTAACTTTGCAGCAAGTTCGCCGTAATGGTCTTCGTAAAGGTGATGTTGTTACAGGTCAGGTCCGCCAACCTCGTGAAGGTGAAACTAAGCAGAAGTTCAACGCGCTCATTACCTTAGAAACTGTCAATGGCATGAGTCCAGATGAGGCGCGCAACCGTGTTGAGTTCGGAAAACTGACGCCGCTATATCCTCAAGAGCGTCTTCGCCTTGAGACCGAACCAAATGTTTTAACTACACGTGTCATTGATTTAATTGCACCCATTGGTAAGGGACAACGCGGACTTATCGTGTCACCACCTAAAGCTGGTAAGACGATGGTGCTACAGGCAATTGCTAATGCAATTACAACAAACAACCCAGAGTGCCACTTAATGGTCGTTCTAGTCGATGAGCGCCCAGAAGAAGTCACCGATATGCAGCGATCAGTTAAGGGCGAAGTCATCGCTTCAACTTTTGATCGCCCGGCCGATGATCACACAACAATTGCAGAGCTAGCAATCGAACGCGCAAAGCGTCTTGTCGAACTCGGGCACGATGTTGTTGTACTACTCGACTCAATTACTCGTCTTGGTCGCGCCTATAACATTTCAGCCCCTGCATCAGGCCGCATTCTCTCTGGTGGTGTTGATTCAGCTGCGTTATATCCACCTAAGAAGTTCTTTGGTGCCGCTCGTAATATTGAAGATGGTGGATCACTGACAATTCTTGCAACAGCACTAGTTGATACAGGCTCTCGTATGGATGAAGTTATCTTCGAAGAGTTCAAGGGCACTGGAAACATGGAGTTAATTCTCGATCGTCGTCTTGCAGATAAGCGCATCTTCCCTGCTGTAAACGTTGTTGCATCCGGAACTCGTAAGGAAGAAATCCTTATGGGATCTGAAGAGCTCAACATTGTCTGGAAACTACGTCGTGTACTACACGCACTTGAGCCACAAGCAGCGCTCGAACTTCTCCTTGAGAAGATGAAGGGCACTAAATCTAACGTCGAGTTCTTGATGCAGATCCAGAAGACAACTTCTGGCCCTGATGACAGCAAGTAAATAGGCGTAAATTTCATAAAATATGGGCTTTGCCCCTACTCTTATCTATGTTAACCAATCCGCTTGGTTCACCGAACCTCTTAACAAGAGATTAGGACCCAGGCATAAAATTAGGGAATTCTTATGAAGCCAGAGATTCATCCAGAGTACAAAGAGACCCAAGTAACCTGTGGTTGCGGTGAGAAGTTTGTTACTCGCTCAACAGTTGCAAGCGGTTCAATCTACGTAGAAGTCTGTTCTGTATGCCACCCGTTCTACACTGGCAAGCAGCGCATCCTAGATACTGGTGGACGTGTTGCTAAGTTCGAAGAGCGCTTTGGAAAAAAGACTACAGACGCTAAGTAGCTTTTTAAAGAGACCGCATCGCAACCTTTAGGTTGCGGTCGCGGTTTTTTTATTTCTCTAATGCCGCTACTCAACTAGATTGAATGGAAGGAGAGTCCACATGAGTAACGATCGCTTTGCATCGGCCCACGAGATGGTTCGCGAATACGCCGAGCTCGAAGCTCAAATGGCAGATCCATCTATTCATGATGATCAAGCTAATGCCCGCAAACTTGGTCGTCGCTATGCCCAGTTAGGTCCAGTGGTCGCTGGATTTAAAGCATGGAAATCTGCCGAAGATGATTTATTGGCCGCTAAGGAGTTAGCGCTAGTAGATGCAGATTTTGCATCCGAGATTCCAGCCCTTGAGGCAACTGCTGTGATTGCAGGGGAGAAGCTGGAAGAGTTATTACTTCCGCGTGACCCTAACGATGATCGCGATGTAATCCTAGAAGTTAAAGCAGGCGCTGGTGGAGATGAGTCTGCAATCTTTGCGGGGGATTTACTACGTATGTATATGCGTTATGCCGAAAAACATAATTGGAAAGTCGAAATCATCGATGCCACCGAAAGTGAAATGGGTGGCTATAAAGATATCTCAGTAGGTGTGAAGTCCAAAGGAGTTCCAGCTCCAGGTGAATCACCTTATGCGCGTCTAAAGTTCGAAGGTGGCGTACATCGTGTGCAACGTGTACCAGAGACTGAGAGTCAAGGAAGAATCCACACATCGGCAGCGGGAGTATTGATTCTGCCAGAGGCCGAAGAGGTCGACGTTGAGTTAAATATGAACGATGTACGCGTGGATGTTTACCGATCATCTGGCCCTGGGGGTCAATCAGTTAATACAACTGACTCGGCGGTGCGATTAACTCATATTCCGACTGGAATTGTTGTCTCGTGCCAGAATGAGAAGAGTCAGCTGCAAAATAAAGAATCTGCACTAAGAATTTTGCGGGCCCGGATGTTAGCTGCAGCCCAAGAGGCGCAAGAGGCTGCGGCATCTGCAGAGCGAAAGAGCCAGGTACGAACCGTCGATAGATCTGAGCGGATTCGCACATATAACTATCCAGAGAACCGCATCAGTGATCACCGCGTAAATTACAAATCAAATAATTTAGATGCAGTATTAAATGGCGATCTTGATGACATGATTCAAGCTTTAATCGATGCCGACAAAGCCGCACGTCTTGCCAACACGAAGTAAAAATCTATGGAGATCCGGCTTTTATTAAGTGATGCTAAATCTCAGTTAGCTCAGTCAGGTATATCAGAGGTTGATGCTGAGCATTTGCTGGCGCATGTATTAGGTCTCTCGCGCATGGATTTACACAACCCAGTTCTTGTTGAAACAACCCTTTCGGCAATGAGTGAGACTGAAGTAATCGAAGAGCATTTCTATGCACTCCTAGATCGTCGTATTGATCACGAACCTCTTCAGTATCTGACCGGACGTGCAGCATTTCGCTATTTAGAGATTGAAGTTGGCCCTGGCGTATTGGTTCCACGTCCCGAATCAGAGCTCCTTGTTGATGCAGTTTTGACTCACATAAAAAGCCTTCCAGCCCCCGTCAGTGTGATTGATTTAGGGTCAGGTTCTGGAGCGTTAGCGTTGGCGATTGCCACTGAGGCACCAGATACCCGAGTAATCGCAGTTGAGAAATCGCCCGCAGCTATTTATTGGCTCAAGAAAAATGTCTCAGTTATCGCCGAGAATGTTCGGGTTATTGAAGGCGATGTTGCCGATGTTTTGCCCGGGATCAAATGCGATGTCGTTATCGCCAACCCTCCTTATATTCCAGATTCACAGAACCTGCCCCGAGATGTCGCCGGCTTTGAGCCGCACGTCGCTTTATTTGGCGGCCCGACTGGAATGGAACTTCCGAAGATTTTCATTGAGGCAGCTGCACGTTTACTTAAAAGCGCTGGCGTACTGGTCATTGAACATACTGAAGAACAAGGGGCTGCAGTTGCCGCCGAACTAACGGGAGATTTCGATAATATTGCGCTTCATAATGACCTTGTTGGACGTCCACGATGGACGAGTGCAGTGAGGAAGTAGCCATGGGTAAAGAGATTGATCTGAAAACGGGAGAACTTTCTCGCCATGTAAAAAAAGCGGTCAAAGCAATCTCAGATGGCTACATCATTGCAATTCCTTTAGAGCATAGCTATGCATTTGCATGTGATGCATTTAAACACGATACCGTGCGGGCGATGCACGTATTGCGTGGGGATCCATTATTTACTGCCGCACAAGTTCTAGTTGGTAATCAAAAGACTGCTCTTGGTGTAGTACGTCAGATCACCCCAGAGATTGCGGTGCTAATGAAAAAGTTTTGGCCAGGTATGGTCTCTATGAATCTTCGCCCACAAACTGGGTTGAGTTGGGATTTGGGAGATGCAAACCAGCTTGACCAAATAAGTATTCGAGTGCCAAAGAGCAGATTTGCCAAAGCGTTATTAGCAGAGACTGGGCCATTAGCGGTGGGAAGTGCGGTACGGGTTGGACGCCCAGCACCAAAATCTCTGAGCGATATCTCTGCTTTGGACTCAGATCTGGGGTTACAGTTCAATAATGGAAATCTGCGCAAAGGTCCTGCAACTACCGTCCTTGAGGCGGATGAGACTGGCATACGCGTGCTTCGAATCGGGGCGGTATCGTTGGAAGAGATTCTAAATATCGTGCCTGGAGCAACTGCACTATAAGATTGCGTTATGACTACTTTCTATGGTCCCGACTTCGAAGCTTTAACCGAGCAAGATCCAGAGATTGCCGGAGTTTTATTATCTGAACTCAAGCGTCAACAAAGTAATTTGCAGCTCATCGCATCGGAAAACTTCACTTCGCGCGCGGTATTAGCGGCTATGGGTTCATCGCTATCTAATAAGTACGCAGAGGGCTATCCAGGCAAGCGCTACTACGGCGGCTGCGAAGAGGTTGACAAGGCGGAGTTTCTTGCAATTGAACGTGCCAAATCTCTTTTTGCCGCCGATCATGCCAACGTTCAACCACACTCTGGAGCCAGTGCCAATATCGCCGTGTATCAAGCATTTACTAAGCCAGGCGATACTATTCTTGCGATGTCACTGCCGCATGGTGGCCACTTAACCCATGGTTCGGCCGTTAATTTTTCAGGCAAGTGGTTCAACGTCGAGTCATATGGTGTGCGCGCCGATAATGAGCTCATTGATTACGACGAACTTCGAGATAAAGCAATCGCAATCCAGCCAAAGATGATTTGCTCTGGTGCAACTGCATATCCATCATTAATAGACTTTGAAAAAATCCGTGCAATCTGCGATGAAGTCGGTGCGATTATGTGGGTTGATGCTGCGCACTTCATCGGCTTGGTGGCCGGTAAAGCGATTCCATCACCTGTCCCATTTGCCGATGTTGTCTCATTTACAACACATAAAGTTTTGCGCGGACCTCGTGGCGGAATGATTTTAGCTAAAGCGCAACACGCTAGTGCAATTGATAAAGCGGTATTTCCTGGCATGCAGGGTGGGCCAATTATGTCGGCCGTTGCGGGTAAAGCTGTTGCATTAGCAGAGTGTGCAACTGCGGGATATCAAAAGTATGCCAAGGATGTAATCGTCAACGCAAAGGCATTGGCAGCAGCCCTTGAGAGCGAAGGTATGCGTGCAGTATCTGGTGGAACTCAAACTCATCTTGCATTGATGGATATCAGAAGCTCTGGAGTGACAGGCAAAGTTGCAGATGAGCGTTGTGGATCGGCAGGAATTGTAATGAACAAGAATTCAATTCCATATGATCCCGAAAAACCTGGAATTACCAGTGGTATTCGCGTTGGAACTCCAGCTACAACTACTCAAGGTATGGGAGTTACTGAGATGCGCCAGATTGCAGGTTTAATTGCCCGAGCAATTGCAAGTGATGATGGCGCTGTGCATGCAACGATTAAGTCGGAAGTTCATGCATTGACTGCACAGTTTCCAATTTATCAGGCGTAATTGATTTCATGCGCGAGTATTTAGTAACCCTACTTATCTCGGCAGCGCTGTGTTACTTGATTACTCCATTTGTGCGCACACAAGCGATTCGTTTTGGCGCAGTCGTAGCTATACGTGGTCGTGACATCCATAAAACTCCTACCGCCCGCTGGGGTGGAGTAGCGATGTGGTTGTCAATGGCGGTAACTTTTTTAATTGTCAATCACTTGCCACTTGTTGGAAAATCTTTTGGTCACGAGTCGCAAGGGATTTTTTTAGCGGCAACTGTCATTGTCTTGCTCGGCATGGCCGATGATCGTTTTCAATTAGATGCGCTGACAAAGCTAGCCGGGCAGGTCTTTGTTGCAAGTATATTGCTATTGTATGGAATCCAAATTTTGTGGTTACCGATTAACGGAGTAATTACGTTGCCTCCAAGTATTGGCCAGTTACTTACGGTGCTTATTGTCGTAATAACTATCAACGCAGTTAATTTTATCGATGGAATGGATGGATTGGCTGCCGGAATTGTTGCAATTGCAAGTGCAGCATTTTTTGCCTTTGCCTATCTTTTGGCCGTTGATTTCGGATTTAGTCGGGCAGGCGCACCATCTCTCATTACTGCAGTCTTAGTCGGTATATGCATCGGCTTCTTACCGCACAATGCCCATCCAGCCCGTATTTTTATGGGTGATAGTGGATCGATGCTGCTGGGTCTTTTATTGGCTGCAGCGGCAATTACATTGACTGGTCAGGTTGATCCAAATGCGATTTCCGCTGAATCAGCTGGTCCGACTTTACTTCCGCTACTCCTGCCGTTGGCAGTTCTTGCAATCCCATTAGCGGATTTATTACTTGCAGTGGCCCGTCGAGTAAAGGCAGGAAAATCTCCATTTGCACCAGACAACGAACATCTACACCATCGGCTCATGGATGCTGGACATTCTCAATTAAGGAGTGCATCCATTCTCTACCTATGGACTGCAACGATAGCTTTTCCAGTGACAGTATTGGCTTTTGCACCATGGTGGGTAGCTTTGTTTACATTAATATTGCTCGCTTCAATTACCCTAGCAATCAGTCGTACGAGTATGGTGCACAAGTGAGTCAATCAACGGAGTTTGAAATGTGGCGTGGTGCAATTCTTCCTGCAAGCGTTGTTGGCGTACTTGCAACGATAGGTATGACGCTAGCTCGAGGAACGTCATCGATCGTGGGCGGTATTCTGGCTGAGTTTATAGTTCTTATTTTTTTCGGAATCCACTTAGCGATTTCAAAATACTCTCAAAAATTAGATCCAATGATGACAATGGTTTTAGTTTTAATCTCTTACTTTGCAAAATTGCTAATTTTGGGGGTGTTTCTGCTCGTTGTAGTAAATACAGTGCCAGAGAAGTGTTTAGATCGAACCACTTTCGGCGTAGTTGCAGTTGCAATTACATTTGCTTGGCTTGCGGGTGAGGTCAGGGCTTTCTTAAAGCTTCGTCTTCATTTACCATTGCCTGGTGATACCAGTCACAATCAATCAGATGGAATGGGTGAACTGTAATGGCGATGAATGATGACGCAGCATTTTGGTCAATACTCGCCTACCTCATCTCTGGTCTAGTTTTTTGGGGAGGCGCAGGCGCTCTCGGTGACCATTTTCTTGGGACCCATTTCCTGCTTATCGTCGGGCTAGTTCTTGGCATAGGTTCGAGTTTTTGGTTGATCTGGCTCCGTTTTCTTAAGAGTTAAATCGGAGTCGAGGACTGGGCCTGCTCAAGGGGCCGGGGGGTTTTTGATTTTGCAAGTAGAGGGGCAAGCCTCTAAGTTTGGGCAGTACGCCCCAGGGGCCAAGAGTTATTGACCATCGCTTGAGAAGGAGTATTCAGTGCGCGGATCATGGATACAAGCCAACCCAGGCTTCGTCCCTCCGAGCAGCGCCGACTTCGATTTTCAGCCAATTTTCGGAGATAGCATCCTATTTACCAAGCCAGTCCTCTTAGTTTTCCTTTCAGTGATTTTGGCTGGAAGTTTTTTTACATTGTCGGCACGCAAAGCCGCCATAGTCCCGTCAAAACTTCAATTTGCGGGTGAATCAATCTACACATTTATCCGCAATGAGCTTGGTCGTGATGTTATTGGGCCAGAGTTCATGAGATTTGTTCCATTTCTATTCTCACTCTTTATCTTTATTCTGACAAATAATGTATTTGGAATCGTTCCTTTATTACAGTTTCCAACGATGTCGCACATCGGATTTCCAATTGGCGTAACTATTTTTTCTTACGTTACTTATCACTATGTTGCAATTAAGAAACACGGACTAGGTAAGTATGTTAAAGACATCTGTTTCATGCCTGGAATTCCAAAGCCTGTTTATCTCATCTTAACTCCAGTAGAGTTACTCACCTACCTCGTTACTCGACCTTTAACGCTCTCAATGCGTTTATTTGCCAATATGTTTGCTGGCCACCTTTTGCTTTTGGTCTTTACTCTTGGTGGCGAGTATCTGCTGACCAGTGGGCTAATTCTTAAATTCTTAAGTTTGTTCTCATTCAGTTTCGCAATTGGCTTGAGCTTCTTCGAACTAGGAATCCAAGCATTACAGGCTTATATCTTCACTTTACTGACCGCTCTCTACATCGCCGGAGCACTCGCCGACGAGCACTAAAACCACACTAACTTTGACCAAACGACCGTTTGGCCAATATGAAAGGAAAGAGAAATGACAGGTACTCTCGCAATCGTAGGCTTCGGCCTTTCGACTATTGGACCCGGTACTGCTACCGGCTTGATCTTCGCTGCATACATCAACGGCGTTGCTCGTCAACCAGAGGCTCGCAGCATCCTGCAGCCAATCGCATTCCTTGGCTTCGCCCTTGCTGAAGCTTTGGCACTATTCGGCCTAGTTCTTGCATTCGTACTGAAGTAAGAATTAGCTAGAAATAAACTAGGAGTATTAGATGTTGAGTAAAATTGGATTTCTTGCATCCGCTGAGGCGGGGGCAAGTCCTGTCATTCCTAAACCTGCAGAGATCATTGTTGGTTTCGTTGCATTCGGTATCCTCTTTTTGCTTATTCGTGCACGTGCAGTGCCACGTTTCGAAAAGGCTTATAAGGACCGCACCGAAGCAATTGAGGGTGGCTTAGAGCGAGCAGAAATCGCTCAACGCGAAGCAGCAGCAGCATTGCAGATGTACAAAGCTCAACTAGCAGATGCTCGCGGTGAAGCTGCAAAGCTCCGTGAAGAGGCACGCGCAGAGGGCTCTGTAATTCTCGAGCAGATGAGAGCAACTGCTCAAGAAGAGGCCACGCGCATTACTGCTTCGGCTCGTGTATCGATTGATGCTGAACGACAAGCCGCCTTTAATTCGCTTCTTAATGAAGTAGGCGCACTCGCCACTGAACTCGCTTCAAGAATCGTCGGAGAATCTCTTGATGATGCTGCACGTCAATCACGTGTTGTTGAGCGTTTTCTAGCAGATGTGGAGAAGTCACAGTAACTATGACACTTTCACTAAAAGGTTCAAGTCGACTATCTCTAGTCGCAACCCGTGCAGAGCTTGAGAATTTGATCTCAAGTGGTGATGCATCGGCTGCAGCTAAAGTCTCTGCTGATCTTTTGGCGATTGTTACAGTTCTTGACTCTTCAATTGCTTTGCGTAGAGCGCTAACTGATTTTGCACGTGATGCTGCCTCTAAAGTTGAGTTAAGCAAAACGGTTTTTTCCAGTATACAAAGTGGAAAAGCCTTTGCACTTCTTTCGTCAATGGTAAGTCTTCGTTGGTCATCACCGAGAGACTTAGGTGATGTTATTGAGCTCCTTGGTGTAGAAGCTGCAACTGTTGCCGTTGAAAAAGCATCTCAACTCGATCAACTTGAATCGGAGATCTTTGCTTTTGCTCAAATCGTTACTAAGAATCCAGAGCTTCGTGCAACCTTTGCACTTCGTTCAATCTCAGAGGTTAAAAAGAGCGCTTTAGTGTCTACCCTCCTGTCTGGAAAGGCACTTCAAACATCGATTGATTTAATCTCATTTTTGGTTGATTACCCTCGGGGCCGCAGTCTTGAGAGTGGACTTAACGAGTTCGCTGACATCATCTCTGCACGTAAAGCCCGCTTAATTGCACATGTTGTATCTGCTAACCCGCTCACACAAGAGCAAACCACTCGTTTAACCAGCGCTTTGACCAAGATGATGGGCCATGAAATTCGAGTGAATGTCAGCATTGAAAAGGAAGTCGTGGGAGGTCTGTCAATTCGAATTGCAGATGAGCTCATCGATGGAACTTTGGTAGCTCGTTTAGCACAAGCAGATCGCCTGCTTGCTGGTAAGAGTGCATAAGTTTTTAACTAGAAACAAGAAAAGGGAGAATAAAATGGCGGAACTTACAATCCGGCCCGAAGAGATCCGTGATGCCTTAGCGACATTCGTTAAGTCATACGATCCAGGCAGCGCGACTCGTGATGAGGTCGGAACTGTTAGCCAGGCAGGTGACGGAATTGCGCGCGTCGAAGGGCTCCCATCGACTATGGCCAATGAGCTTTTGCAGTTCGAGAATGGAACTCTAGGCCTTGCTCTTAACTTAGATGTTCGCGAAATCGGTGTTGTTATTCTTGGTGATACAACTGGAATCGAAGAGGGCTCATCGGTTCGACGTACTGGAGAGATTCTCTCTGTACCAGTAGGTGATGCCTTTCTTGGTCGTGTTGTTGATCCATTGGGTCGTCCCATCGATGGTAAGGGCGAGATTAAAGCCGATGCACGTCGAGCCCTTGAGGTGCAAGCGCCATCAGTAGTTGAGCGTCAGCCGGTTAAGGAGCCACTAGCAACTGGGATTAAAGCAATTGATGCGATGACTGCTATTGGTCGCGGCCAGCGCCAGCTCATCATTGGTGATCGTCAGACTGGTAAGACTGCAGTTGCCGTCGACACAATTATTAACCAGAAAGAAAACTGGAAAACTGGAGATCCAAAGAAGCAAGTTAAATGTATCTATGTTGCTATTGGTCAAAAGGGTTCAACGATCGCATCGGTTAAAGCTGCATTAGAAGAGGCCGGCGCAATGGAGTACACAACCATCGTCGCCTCACCGGCCTCAGATCCAGCTGGCTTTAAGTACTTAGCTCCTTACACAGGCTCTTCAATTGGTCAGCACTGGATGTATAAGGGTGAGCATGTTCTTATCGTCTTTGATGATCTATCAAAGCAGGCAGAGGCCTACCGTTCAGTCTCATTGTTGCTTCGTCGCCCACCAGGCCGTGAGGCATACCCGGGAGATGTTTTCTACTTACACTCACGTCTGTTAGAGCGTTGTGCAAAGCTCTCTGATGAATTAGGTGGCGGCTCGATGACTGGTCTGCCAATCATTGAGACTAAGGGAAATGACGTCTCTGCATTTATTCCAACGAATGTTATTTCAATTACCGATGGACAGTGCTTCCTTGAAACAGATTTATTTAACGCAGGTGTTCGCCCAGCAATCAACGTAGGTGTCTCTGTTTCTCGCGTGGGAGGTTCTGCTCAGACTAAGGCGATGAAGAAGATTGCCGGTCGATTGCGTCTTGATCTTGCTCAGTTCCGCGAGCTTGAAGCCTTCGCAGCATTTGGCTCAGATCTAGATGCAGCATCAAAGGCACAACTTGAGCGCGGTGCTCGTATGGTTGAACTTTTGAAGCAGGGTCAGTACTCGCCTTACTCACTCGAGCGTCAGATTGTCTCAATCTGGGCCGGTACATCCGGGGCGCTAGATGATGTTGCAGTGGCCGATATCCGTCGCTTTGAATCAGAGCTTCTGGATTACATTGGTCGCGAACGCAAAGCAATCTTTGACGTTATCGCCGAAACTAAGCAGTTAGAGGATGACACGGTTGCTTCAATGGTCGAGGCCGTTGCCTCATTTAAAACGCGCTTTGTTCCTACTATTGCCGTAGTCGTAAAAGATGCTCCAGTTGAAGCACTTGAGGGTGAAGTATTAGAGCAGATTACCAAGCACGTCCCACCGGCGGTGAAGAAGTAAACCATGGGTGCCCAACTCCGCATTTATCGCAGACGCATGCGATCCGTTAAAGCGACTAAAAAGATTACAAAGGCTATGGAGTTAATCTCTGCCTCTCGAATCGTTAAAGCGCAACAACGGGTAACTGCATCGACTCCGTATGCAAATGAGTTGACTCGCGCAGTATCTGCAGTTGCTACTTACTCTTCAACTAATCACCCGCTCACTACGCCATCTCCAAATCCAATTCGCGCAGCGATTTTGATTATTTCAGCTGACCGTGGCATGGCCGGTGCTTATTCAAATAATGCGATCAAAGAGGGCGAACAGTTGGCAACTCTTCTGAAAGAGAGGGGCTTGCAAACAACTTCGTATTTAGTGGGCCGAAAGGCAGTTAACTACTATCGTTTCCGTAACCGTGCGATCGCAGGATCGTGGACGGGTTTCTCAGATAACCCAACATATGAAAATGCGAAAGAAGTTGCCGATGCTCTGATGGTTGCTTTCCTAGCCGATGCACAGTCAGACATTGTTGGAGTCGATGAGATTCATATCGTTTTCACCGAGTTCGAATCAATGATGGTTCAAAATGCACAGGCCAAGCGCATGTTGCCACTTGAGGTCGTTGAATCTGATGCACCTGTCCCAACTGGCTTACTGCCAATGTATGAATTCGAACCAAGTGGGGAAAAAGTGCTCAATGCACTTCTTCCGCGTTACATTGAGGCTCGAGTATTTAATGCAATGTTGCAATCAGCTGCATCCGAGCATGCTGCACGCCGACGTGCAATGAAATCAGCAACAGATAATGCTGATGAGTTAATCAAGTCGCTCACGCGACTTGCGAATGCGGCCCGTCAGGCCGAAATTACCCAAGAGATCAGTGAAATTGTCGGCGGCGCAGACGCGTTGGCCTCAGCTAGTGCAGGGAGTGAATGATGTCGAGTGAGACAAATAATAAGGGCCGAGTAGCACGAGTAATTGGGCCGGTGGTGGATATTGAATTCCCAGCCGATGCAATGCCTGCAATCTTCAACGCCCTCAAAGCAGATGTTACCTTGAGCGGTGAAACGCGTACATTGACGCTAGAAGTTGCCCTTCATATCGGCGACAACTTAGTTCGCGCCATCTCAATGCAACCTACCGATGGAATGGTTCGTGGAACCCCCGTCACCGATTCAGGCTCTGCAATTTCAGTGCCTGTTGGTGATGTAACAAAGGGCCACGTATTTAACACGCTTGGAGAGTCACTTGACGTTCCAACTTCATCATTAGATATCAAAGAGCGGTGGCCGATCCATCGCAATGCCCCTTCATTTGACCAACTCGAGTCAAAGACAGAGATGTTCGAGACCGGTATCAAAGTTATTGATCTACTAACACCCTATGTAAAGGGTGGCAAGATCGGTCTATTTGGTGGCGCTGGTGTTGGTAAGACTGTTTTGATTCAAGAGATGATTTATCGCGTTGCTGAAAACTTCGGTGGTGTGTCTGTATTCGCCGGTGTTGGTGAACGTACTCGTGAGGGTAACGACTTATTTTTAGAAATGACTGAAACCGGCGTTATTAATAAGACTGCCTTAGTTTTTGGTCAGATGGATGAACCACCTGGAACTCGCCTTCGTGTTGCGCTATCAGCGCTAACAATGGCGGAGTACTTCCGCGATGTACAAAAGCAGGATGTGCTTTTGTTCATTGACAATATTTTCCGCTTTACTCAGGCAGGTTCAGAGGTTTCAACGCTTCTTGGCCGTATGCCATCTGCCGTGGGTTATCAGCCAACTCTGGCCGATGAGATGGGTCAGTTACAAGAGCGCATAACATCAACACGTGGTCACTCAATTACATCGATGCAGGCCATTTATGTTCCTGCAGATGACATTACAGACCCTGCTCCTCATACAACTTTTGCGCACTTAGATGCAACAACAGTTCTGTCTCGTCCGATCTCTGAGCTTGGAATTTACCCTGCAGTGGATCCTTTGGATTCTTCCTCTCGTATTCTCGATCCTCGCTATATCGGTGAGCATCACTTCCGTGTTGCTAACCGTATTAAGCAGATCTTGCAGCGCTACAAGGATCTCCAAGACATCATTGCAATTTTGGGTATTGACGAACTCTCTGAAGATGACCGTATCTTGGTTGGTCGCGCACGTCGCATTCAGCGCTTCTTGTCACAAAATACATTCGTGGCCAAGGTCTTTACAGGCCTCGATGGTTCATTTGTGCCCGTTACTGAAACTATCGCTGCATTCGAAGCTCTTGCCGATGGAAAGTATGACCATATTCCAGAGCAGGCGTTCTTTATGTGTGGTGGTCTAGAAGATGTAGAGCGTAAAGCCGCCGAACTTGCCGCCAGCGTTGGAAAGTAGTTAATACATGACACTTAACGTCGAATTAGTTTCACCAACGCAGCGCGTGTGGTCGGGAGTGGCGACCTCTATATCTGCACGCACGACGGATGGTGATCTCGGAGTTTTAACTGGGCATACACCGCTATTTGGTGTTCTTGTCGACGGAATTGTCAGCATTACAGCTGTTGATGGAAGCACCACTGACTTTAATGTCAGTGGTGGCTTCTTATCAGTTTCAAATAACAGTGTTTCAATTTTGACGGAAACGGTGAGTGCCTAACTTATTTTAAATGGTGCTCAGTTTCGATTACTCGGACTGTTTTAGACTTACCGCGCATAACAATCGATTGGCTAATTGCACCAAAACTTGTATAGCGAATTCCTTTTAATAACTCACCATCGGTTATTCCAGTAGCGGCTAAGAAGACGTCATCAGAGTTAATCAGGTCTCGAGTAAAAAGAACTCCCCCCGAGTCCTTGCCATCGATGTGAAGTTGCCCTTGAATCTCCCCACCTAAACAGATCATTGCTGCGGCAGTAATTACTCCTTCAGGTGTGCCTCCAATTCCCATCAAAAGATCGATTCCAGTATGTGGACGCGCAGTTTCTATCGCGGCAGCAACATCGCCATCTTGAATCAAGCGAATTCGTGCACCTGCCGCGCGAATTTCCGAGATTAATTGTTCGTGGCGTGGGCGGTTTAAAACAACAACCGTAACATCACTGACCGCGAGGCTCTTAGCTTTAGCGACCGCATTAATATTTTCTGCTACAGAGGCGTTGATATCAATAACACCTGCCGCTTCGGGCCCCGTAACTAATTTATTCATATAAAAGGAGGTCTTTGGGTCATACATCGTTCCACGTGGAGAAAGTGCAATTACTGAAATTGCACCGTTCATACCATTTGCAGTTAAAGATGTTCCATCAATTGGATCAACTGCAACATCACAAAGTGGGCCTTCCTGATTTCCAACTTGTTCGCCGTTATGCAACATGGGGGCATCATCTTTTTCACCCTCACCTATGACAACAACACCTGCCATATCGACAGTATTAATCATTGCGCGCATGGCTTCGACCGCAGCGTTGTCGGCTAAGTTTTTCTCACCACGGCCAACCCATGGCGCTGCCGCTATTGCAGCCGTTTCCGTCACGCGAATTAATTCAAGAGCTAGATTTCGATCGGGAATGGGTGGCATTATTCGCGGCTAACCTGTGCGCCTAAAGCGCGCAACTGCTCGGCAAAATGTGGATAGCCTCGATCTACGTGAAAAGCTTGATCGATTGTAGTTTCGCCATCACTTACCAAGGCAGCTAAAATAAGACCGGCTCCGGCACGAATATCGGTAGCTTCAACTGGCGCACCAGAGAGTTCTGGAATCCCATCGATGGAGGCGTGATGCCCATCGACTGCAATCTGTGCACCGAGCCGAATGAGTTCGTTAACAAACATAAAGCGTGATTCAAATACGTTTTCAGTAACCAAAGAGTGCCCATCGGCGATGGCGTTGAGTGCAATAACCATGGGCAATAAATCAGTTGGAAAACCTGGGTAGGGAAGTGTTGCAACATCGATTGCCTGTGGCCTCGAGTCCATTCGAACACGGACGCCATCTGCCGTTGTTGTCACAATTGCGCCGGCGCTAGCTAATTTCTCAAGGGGAAGTTCAAGATCTTGCGCTCTCGCACCGTGGATTGTTATATCTCCTTGCGTCATCACTGCAGCAAATGCCCAAGTGCCAGAGATGATGCGATCAGGGATAGTTGCATGCATCGTGGGGAGTAACTTTTCGACACCAGTAATCGTAATGAGCGGTGTACCGAGGCCCTGAATCTTTGCCCCCATAGAAATGAGAAACTCTCCGAGATCGACAACGTCTGGCTCGCGTGCCGCGTTGTCGATAGTTGTAACGCCTTTGGCCAGAACCGCAGCAGTCATAATATTTTCAGTTGCACCAACGCTTGGAAAATCGAGTTCTACCTGCGTACCAGTTAAACCATCAGACGCTTCAGCCATCACATATCCATGTTGGATATGTGCCTTAGCACCGAGTGATTCCAGCCCTTTAATATGGAAATCTAAACCGCGTGATCCAATTGCATCTCCACCTGGCAGGGCAACTTCAGCTCTACCGATGCGGGCAACTAGTGGTCCTAAGACATTTATTGAAGCGCGCATTCTGCGTACAAGATCATAATCTGCTCTATAACCTGGAGTCTCTGGCACATCAATGGTGACGCAATCATTGATGTGAATGACGGCACAGCCTAAACGCGTCAATAGATCAGACATGATTTCTACGTCGGCGATTTCAGGAACATTGGTAATCGTTGTTTTACCAGTGGCCAAGAGAGATGCTGCCATAAGCTTTAAGACTGAGTTCTTTGCTCCAGTGACTGTAACGTCTCCGCGCAGGTGGACACCACCAGTGACTCGAAATCGATCCAGAGATGCCATGGGAGGAGTCTACTTATAGGCTAGGGGCATGGTTAATTTAACGCGTATTTACACAAAGACAGGCGATGATGGGACTACATCACTTGGCGATATGAGCCGAACATCAAAGAATGATCCACGACTTGAGGCCTATGCCACCGTTGATGAAGCAAACTCTTCAATCGGTGTCGTGCTTGCTACCGATGGTTTAAGCGATGATGTGCGCGCTCTCTTAGTTCGAATTCAAAATGATTTATTTGATGTAGGCGCTGATTTATGTACGCCTGTCGTAGATTCACCAGCATTTGAGCCTTTGAGAGTTCTTGAAACTCAGATTACTTATTTAGAAGAACAGATTGATAAGTACAACGCTAACCTTGAATCTCTACGTTCATTTGTCTTGCCATCTGGAACTCCCGCAGCGGCACATTTACACGTTGCACGTACCGTTTTACGGCGAGCAGAACGCTGTACCTGGGCTGCGATTCATGCCTTTGGAGGGGGAGTTAGTCCAATCACTGCAAAGTATTTAAATCGATGCTCAGATCTTCTCTTTGTTTTAGCTCGTCATGCAAATAAGGAGATTGGTGATCAACTGTGGGTACCAGGGGCTAATCGCTAATTACTGAGGTGTAGACCGTTGATGGAATTTTCTCACTCGTTGCATCGTGGTGACAGCTGGCCGAAATTCCTGTCACAACATGTTTAAGGGTGAGATCTTCCCGACTTATTAAGAGAACGGTTGTTATCTGCCGAGGAAGTGTTAACTTGGCTAACGTTCGGATTGTTCCAAATGTGTATCTCGTCTTATCGGTAGGAGACGTTTCTCCTTTAAGATTTGCATTAACTTCCCACCAGCTACAACCATTGAGGGATGCAAGTTGAACTGCGCCACATGAATACTTTTCACAGATCCGCACTCCATCGACCAGCTGTGCTAACTGACGAGTGAGGAGCGAGCTATTAGAAGCAGTTCCAATTAACTCCTTCGCCGTTGGAATCTTGGCATAGACCTCACCATTTGACTTAAAGCCAGCGGGTGGCCACTTTGGTGATGGCGATGGTGAGAGTGTTACCTTTTTCTTGGTACTAATCTTTATCGCAGATGAGCTCTTTAGCGCAGCCATTGCCTTGGGTGCAGGTGATGGCTCAATAGGAAGAGCGTGAGCGACTGGGGCCAAGAGCATTACCGCTAAAGGCAGAGCCAATAAGTGTTTAATCACGGTCCCACTTAAACTTACGCACTGAGAAGAAAACCCCAATTATTAACCAGATTACTAAAATTGCGAAAGTTCGGCTGTTTTCCCAGGACTTCGCAACCTCCTGAGTTGCAAATGTATCTGGTAAAAAGACAGAGCGCATCCCCTGGGTGAGCCACTTCAATGGAAATATCGATGCAACCTGTTGCATCCAGGATGGCAACTGAGTGAAGATGAAAAAGACTCCACTAAAAAACTGTAAGACAATCACAATAGGTGTTACGACTGCAGATGCACCTCTGCCACTCTTTGGAACAATTGAATATGCGATTCCAAGGGCTGTAGAACAGGCACTTCCTAGCAAGACCAACCAGGCAAAGGTGAACCATTTATGGGGATCGGTTGGTATCTCGACATTGAAAAAGATTAATCCAACTCCAAGCAGCATAATAATTTGAAGCACCATGCTGACAATTATTAGAATCGCCTTACCAATAAAATAGCTAGAAGCTGGCATTGGTGTACCACGCAAGCGTTTGAGCGCACCAAAATCCCGCTCCAATGGAATCGTAATTGCTAGCGCTTGAAAACCTGTATTAACGAGTCCCGATGCAATCATTCCAGCCAGAAAGTACTGGGAGAAAGTTACACCTGGTGCGATTGTATCTTTAAAGACTGAACCAAAGATGATGAGCAAGATAACTGGAAATAGAAGTGTAAAGATGACGGACTCTCGTTGGCGCGCAAATTGACGAATCTCTAATCCACCGCGACGCACTCCAAGGGAGAGTGCCGAAGGAATCTTATTCATGGGTGATTCCAATCATCTTTAAGTAAATATCTTCAAGGGATGGTCTAGTTACAGTTAGCTCTGGAATCTCTCCATTGAAGTGCGACATAAGTCTATTTATTACTGTAGTTGGGTTGTTTGTCGATTCCGACGCAATCTCGCTACCATCTCTCCACGTGACCAAAGCCTGCGCAGTGCTTCTTCCTCCGAGCTGCATTGGGCTTGAGATCTCTAGGATTTGACCATCGTTAATAACTCCCACTCGATCAGCGAGAGCTTCAGCCTCATCTAAGTAGTGAGTTGTTAAGAGAATCGTTGTTCCGTCGCCTCGAAGTTTTTCAATGAGTGCCCAAAAAGCTCTACGAGCCTCAGGATCGAAGCCCGTTGTTGGCTCATCGAGAAATAAAAGCTCTGGGCTGCCGATAATGCCGAGCGCAACATCTAATCGACGACGTTGACCACCTGAGAGTTTGCGGATGAGGGAGCCTGATTTCTCTTCTAGCCCTACGGAGTTAATAACCTCTTCGACATTTCGTGGGTTGGAGTAATAACCGCTGAAGTGTTGGATTGTTTCAATGACCGTTAAGTCACCTGAATCTGATGTCGATTGCAGGACGATGCCAATACGGTTGCGCCATTCACGAGCCGCACGCCCCTCTTCACGTGGATCAAATCCTAGGACTTTGACTACTCCGGCATCACGTCTGCGAAAACCCTCAAGAATCTCTACGGTTGTAGTTTTGCCGGCACCGTTTGGGCCAAGAAGTGCAAAAATCTCACCAGAGACAATGGTTAAATCAATGCCTCGAACTGCATGAACCTGGCCATAACTCTTTCGTAATCCAGTGACTTCAATGGCGTTCATATCTCAATAGTACTATGCGAACAAGTGATGTCACTAGTGTGAGAAAATAAGGCCATGAGTCCGCGTAGAAACTATCCCAAGAATAAGCGACCTAAATCTGATGATCGCGATATTTCGACGTCAAATCAAACTTTCGAAGAGCATGATGACGGCCTCTATACCGTTAGGAAATTAACTGGTTCGGCTTCAACAAAACCTTACCGTTGCCCTGGTTGTGACCAAATGATTCCAATGGCAACTCCACACATAGTTGCTTGGCTTGAAGATGATGAAGAAAATCGTAGACATTGGCACACTGCCTGTTGGTCAAAGAAAGATAGGCGACGACCTAATACCGAACGTACGCGCAATGCTCCACGTTATTAAAGATTTAATTTACTTAGCCTAATCTTCCTTTAAGCATTCTTGTTAAAGCAATTACCAGTTTGTCATCTTGAGGTCGGCGTTTGAAGCTGAGAAATTTAAGTGGCAAGTAAAATCTAGTCCGGACCACAGTCCGCGCATATGTATATTCCAAAAACCCCTCTGGACCGTGCACTCGCCCCGAACCGCTATCTTTAACTCCGCCAAATGGGACCGATGCAACTGCCGCAAAAGCAAAGGTTGAGTTAATTGCAACCATTCCACATTGCAGTTGTGATGCAATTGACTTACCTCGTCGCTTAGACCAGACGTTGGCCCCAAGTCCATATCTAGATGCATTTGCGAGCTCTATAGCCTGGCTCATTGATGCAACACGATTGATAATAATTATTGGACCAAAAGTTTCTTCACGCACCGCTTTTGAATTCTCGGGGACATCGACCAGGACAACTGGCTGCACGAATGGAGCTTTAACTGATTGAGGGCCACCATAAACACACGTACCGCCATCTGCAATCGCTGCCTTTATATGCGATTGAATCACCTTAATCTGTGCAGGCATAGTCGCAGGCCCGTAGTTACCATCACCAGGTGCACCGGCATGAATCGTCGCAGCGAGTTCAATAGCCCGCGCAATAAATTCATCGGCAACTTTTTCATCGACATATACTCGCTCTGCACCAATACATGACTGACCTGCATTGGCCATTGCCGACCACATCGTTGCATCTACAGCTCGTTTCATATCCGCATCAGCTGCCACTATGACTGGATCTTTTCCACCACACTCGAGGACAACTGGAACCATCACTGATGCACACTGTGCCGCGACTAACTTTGCCGTGCGAGTAGAGCCAGTAAATGAGAGTTTATCGATATCGCTCACACACAGCGCTCCACCAGTTTCACCTAAACCGGTAATTGTTGTGAAGATATCGGCAAAGGGTGCAACTTCACTAAAGATCTCTTCAAGCCACATTCCAACCCCGGGAGTGAACTCGCTGGGCTTAAAGACCACAGTGTTTCCTGCAGCTAAGGCATAAGCAATCGAACCTACTGGAGTAAAGATGGGATAGTTCCATGGACCGATTACACCGACAACGCCAAAAGGGGATCGCTCAACTGTTGCCGCCATGTTCGCCATTAATAATCCAGGGCGGCGATATGAAGTACGCATAATCGATTCAGCGTGGCGCGCAGCCCAACCGATCTGGCTCACAGCGATACTTACCTCAAGTCGTGCATCACTTAATGGCTTCCCAGTTTCCAGTGATACGAGTGCGGCAATCTGTTCAATACGCTTAATGATCAGAGAACTCCATGCAAGTAATACTTTCTTTCGATCACTAAAACCGAGAGCTTGCCACTGTGAGCTTGCAGCACGTGCATGTGCAACAGCATCTGCCACGTCACCCTTGTTCATTATTGGATACGTTCCAACGACTTCATCGGTAACGGGATTATGTGAATCAAAAGAGGGTCTGCGTCGAGTAGCCATGGTTGGTAGCGTACTGGGGGCTAGATATAATTTGAAGCATGGCCGAGATTATTAGACCCAGCACAGTCTTGCCCGCGCAACGAACATTATTTCACGTCACTACACGCGATGGAGTAGATCTCATCGGTGAAGTCGCAGCACCAATTGGACTAAGTCGTGGGGCGATTCTCTGTCTGCATCCACTGCCTACGGCGGGTGGAATGATGGATAGTCATGTATTCAAAAAAGCGGCAAATAGATTACCGGCGATGGCAGGCATTACCGTTGTGCGATTTAACTCGCGGGGGACCCAGAGTGAAGTCGGTAGTAGCACGGGGCTCTTTGATAATGGCGATGCAGAGGCTTTAGATGTTGAAGCGATGCTCGCTTACTGTTTCGATACATTAAAACTTCGGAATGTGTGGGTTGTTGGTTGGTCATTTGGTACCGACCTTGCCCTACGACATGGAAAAGATCCACGCCACATGGGCTTAATTTTATTGAGTCCACCACTTCGCACAACTGAGGATTCAGATTTGCTGTACTGGAACACAGACCCTCGTCCGATTAGCGCTCTAGTTCCAGAGTTTGATGACTACTTAAAGCCCGAGCAAGCGCGTGAGCGCTTTGTAGCGGTACCCTCCATCACAGTTACTGCAGTTGACGGCGCAAAACACTTATGGCTCGGTGAACCATTTGTCCACCGAGTCTTATCTCATGTTAATTCGATAGTTACTGGGGATAGCAACGAGCTACCGCTAGAGTTTTAAGAGGCCTCGGCCCGAGGAATTACTACTTCATCCAAAATCAAAATAATCGCTGCCGCAACTGGCACCGCAAGTAGACCACCAATCAGGCCAAGTAAAGAAGAACCTATTAGCGCCGCAATTATCGTAACCACACCTGGCACCGACATAGTCTTTTTCATTATGCGCGGAGTAACAAGATAGTTTTCAACTTGCACATAAACCACGTAGGCAACAAAGGCAATGAGACCAACTAGAAGTGATTGAGTCAGCGCAATAATCGAGACGATTGAACAGCCGATAAAGTGGCCAACGAGTGGAATCAATCCACAGACCAGAATAATCATTGCAATGGCGATAGGAGAAGGTAGTCCAAGGATTAAAGCGAGAATAAATACAAATACTGAGGCCATCGCAGCGATAATAATCTGGCTACCAACGAATGATCCGATACGGGCAATAATGGCATTTGTTAGGCGACCAACACGATCTCGCCGGCTTGCAGGTACAAGTGAAAGCCCTAGATTCACCACCTGAGGCAGAGATGTAATGAAATAAAGAGTCAAAATTAATACAGTCAGAGATGAAAAGAATCCGGAGAGAATTGATTTACCGACCCCAAGGACCCCACCAAAAGTTGAAATAAGTAAAGTTCCATTTGAGGTTACTGATCTTAATTTACTTTGTAGAGTATCTATAAATCCGTACTGATCATTGAGTTTGCTGACTAAGTCATTACTGGCCAAATTATCCAATAGCGCAGGGGCTTTATTGATGAGTTCAGTACCTTGTGATACTACTGGAGGTGCAACTACGAGGATAAAAAAGATTACAAATAAATTCACTGAAATAAATATGATGGTTACTGCAGTTACACGAGATAGATTTTTACGGCGCATTGCTTCAACTGCAGGGTTGAGACCGGTAGCAAGAAAGAGGGCAATTACAATCAGGACAAAAATCTGACTAAGGCTAGCCAGTGCA
>Ga0114966_10000610_pt1 | contig 34208 bp, 32 predicted proteins | sample M_130207_XF_Meta_FD_87029 | JGI IMG/M metagenome (GOLD analysis project Ga0114966, IMG submission 87029) | Freshwater microbial communities from Lake Montjoie, Canada to study carbon cycling - M_130207_XF_MetaG | ecosystem: Environmental > Aquatic > Freshwater > Lake | place: Lake Montjoie... | reverse complement strand
GTGCAGATGCTTTCCAGCTTGGACGCGTCGATGTCCAAAGCAGTTGCGCCCTGCTCAAGAGCCGAGTTCACGGCTTCGTCCAGATACTTCAGGTCTTGCGAGGTCATCTCACCCGAGAAGGTGATTTTGGCCACGTTGCCCGAAACGCTCAGAACGTCTGCGTCAAAGCGGTTCGATGTCGGAACGATACGCACACGCACTTTGATGTCGCCATGGCCCTTGGGCAGGGTCACGAACAGCTTGTGGGCGTCGAAGTCGGCATAGTCATGGCCATCGATCCAAACTTGGTCGATGCGGATCGAGCCAACCGGCAGGATGTCGGGCTGAACGCGCAGGATGCCGTCAGCAAAACCACCCGGAGCGGGACGGAAGTAGAAGTCCATCGGCTCTTTGTTCACCAGCAAGTTGCTGTACACGGCAGCCAGATAGCACAGCTCGAAGCTGTGATAGCCAGACATCGAGTGCGAACCTTTGCCGCGCTCTGTGCCCAAAGCAAACGGGTTGCCGTTGGCCAGAACGTTGAAGTAGATCCCGCCTTCTTCCACGTCAAGGAACCAAGCGTTGTAGAACGCCGAGCCTTCACGGGCGTATTGCTGGTATTCGTCTTTGCCCAGAACGCCGTTCAAGATCAGATAGGCCAAGATGCCCTGTTCTTGCTGCCACCAAGCTTTGCGGTCGTGCCAAGCATAGCGGTGGAACTTCTGACCGGGTTCGGTCACGCGCTCAACCACGTCATACCAACCGCCACGCTGACGGTCAGCGCCGTGATCGGGCATGGTAACGGCGATCTTCTCGGCCAGCTCAACGTATTCCTTCTTGGGAACCAAGCTGTTCATACGCATCAGGTTCCAAGAGATCTTGAGGTTGTGACCAACCACGCCGCGGTTCTGCTGCCAGCCCCAGCTTTGATCTTTCGACCAGTCGTCAAAGAACTTTTCCTGCACGAAGGGGCTGTTCTCGTAGTCCGGGAAATGCTCGGCAATGGTGTCGAACGTGTATTCCAGGAAGTCTGCGTGCTCTTTCTCGCCCGTGGCCAGCCACAGGTTGATCAGATAAGCCGGAGCATGGTCGCCGACCGAGTTCCAGTTCTTGCGCGCGCGGTTGCGGCCAAGGTTTTCGGAATGGGCGTCCAGCATGATCGGGTCGATGTGGCTGTAATAGCCGCCAGCGGGCGATTGGTCTTTGTAGTAACGGTTGAACAGGTTGATCGTACGACGTGTGTCTTCGTAGATCGCCTTGTCACCGGTGATGCGGTAGGTTTGCACCGGGCCGGCCAAAGCGTAGATTTGCTCGTAGCAGGGCAGCGCATCGTAGTCGTCGCCGAATTCCGACGCGAGGATCTTCTGCTCGCCGCCGTTCGCTTTGATATCCACAGCGTGGTACCAGTAAACGATGTCATCGGCTTGGTCGACAAAGCGCAGGTGGTCGCGCAGGTATTCTGTGCCTTTGTTGGCAGCTTCCAAATACACGTCTTTGCCGGTGACCAAGTAAGCGGAAGCAAAACCGTAGACCAAACGCGAGATCGTGTCAGTTTCCTGACGGCCGTTCTGGGTATGGGCGCCCGAAGAGCTTAGGTTGGTGCGGTAGTTTGCATAGTCGATCGGGCCGTCGCCGAACTGGGACTTGACATAGAACTGGCCCAGTTGGTCGATCTGCTTCAGCCACCAATCGGGCTTTTCGAATTCGTAGGATGTTTCCGAACGGCCAGCGAAGACGATGTGCTTGGCGTCGAATTCGATCTTGGACGCGCTATCGGGATAGAACACCCCGTAGGCGAACATGAAGCGGCCCGGGGTGAACATGGCGCGCATGTTGTCCGAAGCGTTTTTGAAGCCTTCGCCCAAGTTACGGATGATTTCCGCATAGGTCGTGGGCGTGATGCCGATGGAATATTCACGGCCATCGCTGGTTTTCAGCCAGACGTGGTCAGTGGCGGCATCGTACTTGGTCACATAACCTGCGATGAGGTCTGAGAAGCTAAAGTCTAGAGCGTTCATGACTACCTTCGATTTTAAAAGGGTTGCAGAGGAGGTTTAGCGAGAGATCAGGACAACAATGCTGCGCCCTGACACTTCGACGTGGTGAGAATTGACAAGAACTTCGTTGCCGGGTGCATTGATGTCTTGCGGTGACGGCAGGGCTGTATTGACAGCCGTGTACCAAGCCCGCTCATTGATCTGCGGGATTTCGAAGGTCAGCGGTTCCCAATACATGTTGACCATGACGTGGATGTCGGAATGGGCCAAAGAGCCCGCGACAGTCCAAGCCAAAGCCCGTGCATGGGGGTCGTTCCAACCCGGTTCGTTCAGCGTGGTGCCGTGCCATGAGATGTCTTTCATGCCACGTTCGTTCACAGCACCGCTGAAGAAGCGCGCGCGGTGAACGGCGGGGTGCGTTTTGCGGAAGGCGATCAACTCGCTCCAGAAGCGCAACATCCCAGATTCGGTCTGGGTCTGTGTCCAGTCAAACCAACCAATCGGGTTGTCTTGGCACCAAGCGTTGTTGTTGCCGCCTTGGGTGCGGCGCACTTCGTCGCCCATCACGAACATGGGCACACCTTGCGACAGCATCAGCAGGGTCGCAAAGTTGCGGATCTGCTGTTCGCGCAGGGCGTTGATCGCTGGGTCGTCGGTTGGGCCTTCAGCGCCACAATTCCACGACATATTGTCGTCAACGCCGTCACGGTTGCCTTCACCATTGGCCTCGTTGTGCTTGTTGTTGTAGGAGACGAGATCGTTGAGCGTAAAGCCGTCATGCGCCGTGATGAAGTTCACGCTGTTGATCGGCAAGTGACCGTTGGATTGGTAGAGCGACGGGCTGCCCGTGATCCGGTCAGCCAAGTCGCCAACGATGCCCGCTTCACCTGCTATGAACTTGCGCAACGTGTCGCGATAAACGCCGTTCCATTCGGCCCAACGAAAGCCCGGGAAGTGGCCAACCTGATAGAGGCCAGCGGCGTCCCATGCTTCGGCGATCACTTTGGTTTCGGCCAAGACATCGTCCAGTTCGATCTGCCACAGCACCGGAGGGAATTCCATCGGAGCGCCACCGGGGCCACGCGACAAAACCGAACCTTCGTCGAAGCGGAAGCCGTCGACATGCATGTATTCGACCCAGAACCGCAGGCATTCCACGATCATCTTCGACCCAACCGGGTGGTTGCAGTTGAAGGTGTTTCCGCAGCCTGTGTAGTCGTAGTAATAGTCTTGGTTGCCATCGACCAAGTAGTAGTAGTTCAGGTTGTCAAACCCGCGGAACGAGAAGGTCGGGCCCTGATGGTTGCCTTCATCGGTGTGGTTGAACACAACGTCCAAGATCACTTCGATCCCAGCCTTGTGCAGTGCCTTCACCATGTCGCGGAACTCGGTCATATGCTGGGCTTCGCCAGCAGACTCGCAATATCCGGGATGCGGCGCAAAATACGCCATGGTCGAATAGCCCCAGAAGTTGTTCAGCTTGTTGCCTTCAAACTCATGCGCTTCGGTGTCGTCGAATTGGAACACGGGCAGCAGTTCAACCGCCGTGACGCCAAGGCTTTGCAGATAGGGGATCTTTTCGATCACAGCGCGGAACGTGCCGGGCGAGGTGACATGCGAATTGCCCGCGCGGGTAAAGCCGCCCACGTGCATTTCATAGATCACCGAATCCTGCATCGGACGGTTCAGCGGCCGATCACCCTCCCAGTCGTAATCCAACGGGTCAATCACGACCGAGCGCATGGATTGCGTCAGGTTGTCACCGGGCAAGCAAGCTGCCCCACGGTTCCACAGATCCATCGAGTTGCCATAGGCGTAGGGGTCGATCAGCACCTTTTCGGGTGTGAACCGCTGGCCCGGCTTTTTCTCTTCCGGCCCATGCACACGGTAGGCGTAGTGCAGGCCTGGTTTGGCATCTACTAGGAAAATATGCCAGAAGTGGAAGGACTTGTTGCCTTCGTCGGTCATCTTGATGATCTGGAAGGGCTCGGTCGAATTGCCCTCTGCGAACAGCAACAATTCCATCGACGCGGCGTTCTGCGAGAAAACCGAGAAGTTCACGCCATCAGGGTAAACCGTCGACCCCAACGGGTGGGGGTCGCCCTTTGTGGCTTTATACAGAAGCGTGCTCTGTGCGGCTTTCGCCGTGGCTTTTGCGGGTTTGGGTGCAGTTTTCGTGGTCATTGTCCGCACTTAGCTCCAATATGTTCGGGGTGAACGTTGCCCTCAAGGCTGACGTCAAGCAGGAAGGGCCCGTTGTGGGCAAGGGCCGTGTCAATAGCGCTGCCAACTTGGTCAATCGTTTCAACACGCAGGCTGGTCACACCAAAGCCTGCTGCCAAATCGGCAAAGTTCAACGCCGGTTTGGACAGATCGAAACTGGTCGGGAAGGGGCGGTCAGTGATGCCCCGCTCAGTCCAGAATTGCGAGATGTTGGCTTGCAGCAACCGGTAAGAGCGGTTGTTACAAATCACAAACTTAACGGGCAGGTTATGGCGCACAGCGCTCCACAGAGCTTGCAGAACATACATGGCCCCGCCATCGCCCGAAACAGCCACCACCGTGCGGCCCGGATGGGCTGCTTGAAGGCCAAGGCCGCCAGCCAAAGAGGTGCCCAGCGATCCGCCACGGGTTTGGAAGAACTGGCCCGGTTCAGAGGGCTGCAAGAAAGCCGTCAAGGACGGAGAGTTTGTCAGCGCCTCATCAAACACCAAAGCGTCTGCAGGCAAACGTTTTGCCAATTCCCGCGCGAAGTGGCCGAAGTAAAGCGAACCAGGCTCTTTCCCGTCACCGCGTGTTGCCGCCGCTTGGGCTTTGGCCAACTCTGCCGCGCGGTCTGCTGCGCCTTTTGCGATAGCTGCTTGGGCTTTTGCCGCTTGGGCCGGAGTGCGCGCTGCCAAAATGCTGCCAGCTAAGGCTTCCAGCGTCAGCTTGGGGTCGCCCAGCAACCCCATGTCGACCGGATGGTTCTTGGCGATCGAGTTGGTGTCCATATCAATATGGATCGTCTTAGCACCCTCGCCGTAGATATTGCCCAGTTCTGGGAACACCTCGGGCAGCATGTAGGTGCCAACCACCAAGTTCACATCTCCGCTTTGCGTGATGGGCAGGCTGTGCGAGCCGAACATATGGCCCGTAGCCCCCCGCCAAAGCGGGTTGCGATAAGACATATTCAAATCGCCGCCGTCCACGCCCCAAACATCGGCGCCCAAAGCCTCGGCCACGCTGGCCAAGGCCGTTTCAGCACCCGAACTTGACACGCCATCGCCGATGTAAATCGTCGGGCGTGCGGCGCTGAGCAGCATCTTTGCGGCGTTATCGATCATCTCTTGACGCGGCATCACACGCGAATCGGGGATGCAGGTGGCGAACACCTCTTCAAGGCTAATCTCATCCAGCATATCTTGCGGCAAGCACACGTAAACCGGACCCATTGGAGGGGTCAGCGCGATCTTGATCGCGCGGCGCAGCACACGCAGCAGCGACGTGGGGTGCTGCACCATCGTGGACCACTTGGTCACCGGACGCGCCATAGCCACCAAATCAGCGGCCATCTGGGCTTCCATCGCCTGATAGCGAATGCCCGAGTCGCCACCCAAAACCAGAATAGGGCTATGGCCGCGGTTGGCCTGATACATAGCGCCCAAAGCATTGCCCAAACCGGGGCTAGAGTGGATCTGTGCGACAGCCAAGCCACCCGAAGCGCGGGCATAGGCATCAGCGGCATAAATCGCGATGCTTTCCTGCAGGGTCAGCACATAGGAAAGACCCGGTCGATCCTCCAGCGCGTCAAGAAGACCTTGCTCTACAGTGCCGGGGTTACCAAAGATCTTGGTGACGCCGTCAGCCAGAAGTTGATCAAGAATAGCGTAATGGCCTGTTCGCGACATTCGTCCACCCAATATTATAGCGCAACACGTGAAAACTTGGGCCAAGTTCGGCCCAAGCCATTGTTATTTTGAAGATATTACCAGCCAGAGCGCTTCATATCTTTCGTCAGAACGTCAACGAAACGATCCCCAAATTCATGCGAGCATTGCAGCGAACGCGCGGTGATGAACGGATAGTCGACGATGACCGAAGTCTGCTTGCCAAAGTTGCCATGATACTGGCCTTCAGAGCCCACAGCGTCAGTCAGCAGGTGCTCCAAGCAATAGGGAGGCGGGCCCATGTTAAAGTCAGTGCCCATAAAGCCCGTGCCGTCATGATAATCGTATTCGATGCAGTGGCCGGTGACGTGTTTGCCCTTAAGGATCGACTTGCGCTCGTTAAAATCGCGCGAGAAGACCAAAGCCGCAACGCCGTAGCAGATAGCGCCAATCGGGCGACCCGCGGCGTGGAACCCAAGCACCAGATCGTGAACGCGCTGATTATTGACCATGTCAACAATCGGGCCCGAACCGCCGACCAGCAAGATGGCGTCATAGGTTGCCAATGCCGATTCCTGCGCCAAGCGGCGGGTTTCGTAATAGGCTTCCAATTCGCGCAAGAAGTTCGGGCGCGAATAGTAAGGACGCTCGGGGAACATTTTTGACAGGTTCAACGTGGCATTCAGGGCCGGCGTGGCTTCGAACGCATCCACCAAGGCTTTGTCGCCCGGAGTGGTGACACAAACGCCCAAAGGCGGGTCAATATAAGTCGTATCTGTGCTTGGCGGCAGCACAGGAGCGCGCTTGCCCTTGGGCGAAACAAAATCAAACTTGTAGCCAGCAGCTTCCAACTTACGAAGCGGGCCAACCAGTTCAATGCCCCAATATCCAAATTCTGACATCACTGCCAGAATACGCTTGGTTTCAGTGCGCTTGCTCATTTATTGTAACTCCGACGAATTTGAAGGGTAGATGATTTGGTCAAGGGTAGTCTGTGGCAGAAGAGTGTGAACATTTTGTTATAGCAGCTATTATTGCATAGAGTTTCGCCACGAACACCATAATTTTAGTACAGTCAGCATGGGCTATGGTGCGTTCAAAACCAACTTAAGGTGTAGAGCTCATTCTTTCGGATATATTCAAGATTAGCAATTTGGAAAACTGGGACGGAACCGGAAGGTCCGACCCAGCTAGGGCCGATAGGTTACGCCTCAACGTAGGGACGCTGCTCGTAAATTTCGGCCATATAGGTGTCAATCATGAATGTCGGCAGAAACGAGTTGTTCTCAGTATCAACTTTCCCAACATATTTGTTGAGCGTTTCCACCAAAGCATTCTTGATCTCATCACTGGGAGGAAGCGAGCGATCTTTGATCGAATCGATGAATTTGTGATAGGCTTTGATATAGCCATGCTGGAACTGGATCACCGATTTTGTCTGCGGCGCTGTAGAATGCCCTTGATAAATGATCGTATTATCCGGCAACTCGCGGTCCAAACGCTCTAATGTCTTCAACCACGCATGTGTGTGACCATCGCGCAAGAAACAGTGCGTTGGGGCGACCAAATCCCCTAAGAATGCATGCGTGACACCGTCATGTTCAAAAATGAACGAGCTGTCACTGTCTGATTCACCAGGCCCATGATCTGTGTGCTTTACATTCACCCCAGCGAAATTAAAAATTTGGCCGTCACTCATCATTTCAGTCGGAAAAACGCGTTCGTCTGGGTATTCATCCCCCAGAAAACCTTTCGATTTTACGCCCTTAGCGTCATCTTCCCTATGACAAAACGCAAGCACCTCAGGGGAGCTAAGTTTTGGAACATCTCTAAACTCCACCAAACCAGTATAGTGATCTGGATGACCGTGCGTCACAAAAACGCCCTCAATTGGTTTGCGCAACGAATCTGCTAAACCACGGACACTTCTCGCCATCGAAAGCGTATACCCAGAATCAACCACGAAGCTCGAATTTTCACCTTCAATAACATAGGCATGAACCCAGGGCATTACATGGTGCTGACCCGTAAGGGTGTGTACTTTCAGGAACTTGGCCATCGTCTTCTCCTCATTTTTCCGGCAATGTTTCTATTGCAACAAATCTTGACTTTAATCTGATGCTCGCTCAGATTTAGTCAAGTGCTTTATCACTTTAGAGTCAACATTCATCAATTTGATGACATTTCAAGCAAAGCGGATGAAAAAATCCCCAATCTTCGCATCCGCAATCCTTTAAGAGTGAAAAGCTGCCAAAGCGGCGGGTGATACCACTTCCGAAAGATATTCGAGATACGATTTGCCCCACATCGTTTCCCACATAGAACAGGAGAAATCAAACGGTTCACCTATCAGCTCGGCCAGTTTTATTTCTGTATCCCACATTGTTGCGTCAAATGTGGTTTCATCAAAAACATAACCGCGCGCACGAGATTCAGACAAAACATCCGCTTTGGATTTCATTCCCAAGACACGCAATGTTTCGGGGTCCTTCGCGAGATCTGCCAGAAAACGAAAAACGTTGGGGTCGATCATTTTTCGCCTCCGTCGATTAAGCTCTTGCGGGTTGCTGCATCCGTCTTCAACCAAAGCTCTTTCACAACATAGTCCAAACGCGAACGTCCCCACATAGAGCGCCATAGCGCGCTCTCGCCGTTAATTTCTTGCTTGTCTACTTGCATAATCCGCCAAACTTCCATGCCCCCGATCAATTTACCGAGATCCTCGACATTGAAGGTGTAACCTTCGCAGCTGGCGGCAAATAGCATGTCGGGGACAGGCATCGTTTCGTAGCGGGCCAGCATTTTAGGCTGGACCGCACATTTTTCAAAGAACTGGGCTGCGTTTTTTACAGACATGATGTGCCTTTTGAGATCGAACGCCGCATTATGCTTTACCAAGCAAAAAGTCAGCGGCGCGTTCTGCGATCATGACGGTGGTCGTATGGGTGTTTGCAGACACGATCGTCGGCATCACCGATGCATCGCACACACGAAGGCCGTCAATACCGTGAACTTTCAATTTGGTGTCGACAACAGCCATTTCATCAACACCCATTTTTGAAGTGCCCACAAAATGGTAGTACGAACCAGTGTTTTCGATGACATAATCCCGCAGTTGATCGCGCGTCGTCACCTGCGGCCCAGGAGACAGCTCATTCAGGCCGAGGCCTTCTTTGAATGCTTTGGCTGCAAATATCTTACGCCCGATTTCAATCATATCGACGGTTCTTTCCAAATCGGAAGGATCGCCAAAATAATTGCAATCAACAACGGGGTAATCGGTCGGATTTGTGCTGGTCAACCGAATTTCACCGCGCGATACCGGACGGACAAGGCCAGGAAGTGACAAGATCACATGCGGATCGACCAATTCGGTCGCATTGCCGACCGGTTGCCCGCTTTGAACGCGCTTAATAACGCTTTCAAAGAATTTAGGACCAAAGGGCGCGCGGTGTACCAAGCAGATTTCCAGATCTGGAACGGGCTGCTCTTCAGAGCTTTTGCAAAATAAGGCCACTTCTGTGACGTTTCCGCGCGGCGGTTCTGCCGCGTCGGTGAGATAGCCAATAGGGCCGATAACCAGGGGGTGATCGTGAAGGTTCTTTCCCACACCAGGCAGTGCGTGCAGAACTTCTATGCCCATTTCGGTCAGATGTTTTTTGGGGCCGATCCCCGACAACATCAGCAACTTCGGTGTTTGAATTGCGCCGGCGGTTACCAACACTTCGCGGCTCGCAGTTGCGGTAACGCTCACACCATTAGCCGTATATTCTACACCCGTTGCGCGTTTGCCTTCCAGAACGATCCGGCTTGCCATCGCGCGGGTTACAACGCTCAGATTTGCCCGATCTTTGATTGGTTCGTAATAAGACCGGTACACGCCACGGCGTTGTCCGTTTTCAATATCAACATGGTGCCAACCAGCGCCTTCGTTGGTTACGTTAAAGTCAGCGACTTCAGGATAGCCAATTTCGACACAGGCATCGATAAAGGTGCGTGACACAGGGTTTCCAACATCTCCAGCATTGGTGACAGCTATTGGGCCATTTTTGCCAGCAGTTGGGTTCGTGTTGTCACGCTGACCTTCAAGTTTTTGAAGATAGGGAAGGACTTCGTTGAACGACCAACCCTTCGCGCCATTTGCGGCCCAGTCATTGTAATCTTCGGGGCGACCACGGGTGTGGATCATGTGGAAAATATTAGAACTGCCGCCAACCCCGCGCCCAGACGCGGAGTAAACCTGACGGCCACCCAAACCGGGTTGAGGGGGGCCCATATAGGCCCAGTCAAGATCCGTCAGCAGCAATTCATTCCAGCGCGATGTGCTGTCAACGGCGTCGTTGATTTCAGCACCACCGGCCTCAATCATCAATACTTTAACTGCAGGATCAGCCGTCAGGCGGTTTGCTAGAACGCAACCAGCAGTGCCGCCGCCAACAATGATGTAATCGTAGTTATTCGCCATGTTATGGAACTCCCGTAGATATTCAGGATTGATTGAGAATAAGATCAGCGGCTTTGTCGCCGATCATGATCGTCGCGGCATTTGTATTGCCAGATGTGATCGTGGGCATGACAGAGGCATCTGCCACTCGTAGCCCAGTTACACCGCGGACCCGCAGTTGCGGATCGACCACGGCTGTGGGGTCATTCATTGCCCCCATGCGGCAGGTGCCGACAGGATGCCAAACGGTAGAGGCCGAGGCCCGCACATAGGCCTCTACAGCCGCGTGTGATGTGACGGCAGCCCCAGGCGCAAGTTCACGCTCGCGCATTGCATCAAATGCCGTGTTGCCGGCCAATTGACGCGCCAAAGCAACGCCCTTAACAAAAACCTCAACATCGCGGTTGTCGGTCAGGTATTTCGGATCAACAATTGGTTTTTGCATTGGGTCGGCTGACCCAAGTGTTACGGTGCCGCGGCTGCGGGGTTGGGCAATTATTGGCACCAACGTAAATCCTGGGCCGCCATCCATGTATTGCGGATCGGCGAATTGAATAGGCCCAAAGAAGAATTGGAGGTCGGGCGAAGTTGTCTTGCGGTCGAATGTTCCCGTGTAGTGGAACAACCCAGCTTCAGACAACAGCTGCGGCGGGTCCATGTCATGCGAAGCGCGGTACGTGACCGACAGCAAGAGATGGTCCTGCAAGTTTTGGCCAACGCCAGCCAAATCAGACACCACGGCAATGCCGTGTTCCTTAAGATGTGCTGCAGGCCCAATGCCCGACAGCATCAAAAGGTGGGGCGAGAGGAAAGCGCCGGCGGTCAAGATCACTTCGCGCTTTGCTCTGATCGACTTAGTTTCCCCCCCAGACATATACTCCACGCCAACAGCGCGCCCGTTTTCGATCAAAACACGTGTTACTTGGGCGTTGGTCAGAATAGTCAGGCGATCATCAGTTTTGATCGGGTCCAAAAAGGCTGTGGCGGTGCTGCACCGACGGTCTTTGTTCACGCGGGTCGACTGATATAGGAAGGCGTTTTCTTCTTGTTGAGCGCCGTTGAAATCGCTTTCAACCTTTGACACCCCCAAAGACCGTGCTGCTTCCATAAAAGCCGCCGCCGCTTCTGATTTCTTATCCATATCGATGACCTTTAGGTCACCCTTGCGGCCACGATACGCATCATCGCCGCCGCCATAAGATTCCGAGCGTTTAAAATATGGCAACACGTCTTTGTACGACCAACCCTCGGCGCCCATTTCGGCCCAAGTGTCAAAGTCACGGGCGTTGCCGCGCACATACATCATCGCATTTATCGCGGTGCCGCCGCCCAAGCCGCGACCCTGTGCGATGTCGACCTTACGGCCGCCCATGCCAGATTGAGGCACAGTTTGAAATGCCCAGTTCTGTTCGCCAGGGCCCCACATAGATGTCATCGAGCCGATATCGGTGGCGTGAATTGCCGGAAGCGTGTCGTCAGGACCAGCCTCAAGCAACGCAACTTTTGCGCCGCCAAGTGTCACCAAGCGGTTTGCAAGCACGGAGCCGGCAGCACCCGCTCCAACAACAATGAAATCTACATCGCTCATTTTCTATACCGACCGCTGTACGCGGCGTCCCCAAGTTCGATAAGTCCCACACCCAGTTTTGGGAGCGGGACACATTAAGTGTTTAAGCGCCCTGAACCAGCGGGCGTTCTTCCGGCCCGATCAGCCAATGCTCTTTCACGAGCATCGGATAAACTTGGCTTGGATTGATCAGGCCATCGGCGGCTTTGGGCAGCATCACATTGCGTGCCGCGCTGGCAAAAGCGGCTTCCGCGTCCGCTGCGCTTGCGAACCAGAAATGTGCCACTTCATCAAAACGCGATTCGCCGATCGCATAAGAGCCTTCCACCGCTAACGCCAGTTGGCATTTCAGCAGGCCAGGAATGGACGTTGCCCCCGCGGTCAACTCTGCCAAGCGGCGCTTTTGGTAATCAGCCACTTCGTTCTTCAAGTTACGCTTTGACAAGACAATAAGCTTGACTGCTGATGCTGGTACATCGGCCGCTTTGATCGAATGGTTGTCGCAGTCCAAACCTACAGTCATCCAAAACGCAGCCCAATTCGGTTCGTCTAGGCGGGCGCCCTGCAAGAACTGCGGTGTCTGAATTGACGCCAACTGTTCTTCACCATTGCGCAGCCAAATTTCAGCGCATCCACCCCAAATCGGATTGGTGTCGATGCTGCAGGCTAGCCGCAAGTTCAACTTGTACATAGCAATTTGCGGGATCTTCATGGCAAACTGTACAGCATGCACCTTCAGCCAGTAATTCTGAAAATCTGCCTCTGACATGCCGGGCTTTGGCGCTGCGTAAATATGCTGATGTATCATTTATACCCTCTTAAGTTTTTGTTGGGGAAGCCGAGTTCTTCCGGCCCTACCAAACTTCGATCCTTAGACTGATTGCCAACACCATGAGGGTAAGCATCTTAACGCATAATCTGAACAGATATACACAGATCCTGTCCACGCTGAGCACAGTGTTCAAAAACGGCTAATGTCCATATGAAACAAAAATGTGACACATGGTCAATCATCGGAACAGTAACCTCTGCACTGACGTATTATAAGAAATGGCCTTTTCAGGCCAATTCTCTCTTCCTGTTCGCCCATGCGAAGAGCGTCTAGCAGCGGCCCTTACCCAGCGATTTTATTGCTGCGGAAGAAATCAACCGCAGCTTCCCCAACTGCCATCGGGTTCATTGATTGCATGCCATGGGTAGCGTTCGGAATGCCCGCACGCTTTACATTTGGAAGCCAGTCCATCATGAACTGCTGCGTCTCCCGAAATCCTGGCATAGCACCTTCGCTGTGGGTTCCCATGCAGGCAAGAACCGGCACAGGTGTCTTGTTTGGCGCATAGGTATCTGCGCTTGACGGTTTAAACGGCCAAGCCATAACGGCGGGGAAATCGACCTCGAACGTGGTGGTCATAGCCTCATCGGCACGCGCCCAAACGTTGTCTGGTCCAGTCATATCCACGGCAGACAAGAAGTTAGGCCCGCAGACCGCTTCCATATAGACAAGGCCCGCAGTCAGCTTGTCGCCTTTTTGATAATATTCCATCGCCGCCATATAGGCATCAATGTTGGCTTGGATGGCCTTTGCGCCTTCGCGTGGCAAATAGGGCTCAAGCAGAACAGCAGATGCAAAACGATCTGGATACTTCAAGATCGCTTCAAACCCGATCACACCGCCGAAAGAAAAGGCCAAAAGATGGGCCTTTTCGATCCCAAGATGGTCCAGCAGCTCAACGGCATGACGCGCGCCGTCTTCGATCGACACCTTTTCACCTTCAAAGGTGCTGCCATTGTAGCCAGCGCGATAATAACTGATAATCCGGTGCTCTGCGTAGAGCGGTTCGTAAAGCCGCAGTGGTACAGCCAAGCTGTCACTTAGGCTTGTGCCGTGGATCATCAGAACGGGCTCACCCTTGCCGTGGTCGAAATAGCGCACGGATGCGCCATTTAGCTTAGCGACTTTGTTTGGCTCTATCGTATGGCCGGCACGCGGAATGTGTGAATGCGTGATCATGATCTTAGCGGCTCAGGATGCGCGCGATAACACCATCGATGACAACACGGTCATTCGGCGTCAGCGAGAAGGTTGCAAGGTGACCCGAGTCGCTTTCAAGATGCGAAAACTCTGCACCTTTCACACCCTTCGCGTCCATTGCGCCTTCGTCCGGCGGGAACATGGCGTCACCCGTCAAAGCGGCGACGGCTGCTTTAGCTGTGATTTTCGCCAAGGCGTCTGCGATATTGCCGCCCTCAGCAGGGTCGGCCAACTGGGCCTTGCGTGATTGCAACACCAAGTCATTCGCGTCATGAGGAAGCCAAAAGCCTTCCCAGAAGCGCGCGACAAAATCATTGACTGATGCAAATCCTGCACCTGTCACCGGATCCATCGTCGTGCGCCACAGTTCGCGATCCACGCGGTAGAAGATTTTCGGCGGCAAAGTCAGCGCGGCCAAGTGACCGATTTGACGCTTGCCTGCCTGCAGAAGGGCGTTGTCTGTGTAGTTGCCATTTGCCCAGAAGGGATCGGTTGTCAGCGGTTCTTCAACCACTGATTTCAGCCACAACTTGGTCCAAGCCGAGGGCTTTGGCGCGCCGGCAATGGATGCCATGCGCTTGACTTTAGAGGGGAAACGCACAGCCCATTCATAGGTTTGCAATGCGCCGACGGACCAGCCAAGAACAAGCTGGAGTTCAGTGATCCCAAACAACTCACGCATCATCCGTTCTTGAATGATGATGTCGTCAGCAATCCGCGCTTGCGGAAAGTGTGATCCATTATAGGGGGCGGGTGTGTTGGAAGGCGACGACGACGGCGGGATGCCAAATTGCCCCGGAAGAATGATGAAGTACTTAGCGGGATCCAGCGGGCGGCCTTCACCGATCCACAGTTCCAAAGCTTCCGGTATGCCACCCAGGAAACCGGGGAACATGATTGCATTTGACTTGTCAGCGTTAAGCGTGCCGTGCGTGCGATAAGACAAGAATGCGGATGACAACGTGCTGCCACACTGCATTACAAACGTCTTTGCCTCAAAAATTCCGTTCTCAGCCATTGCGATTCTCCCGTTGAATTTGAGTGAGGCGTAACAGCAAAAACCCAATCCGCAAACAATTAATTTCACCGCTTCGTGTTAACTTACGGGTAGTTATTAACCCCAAAGAGTAAGTATGAAGGTTTTATGGCGAACATGATATAATCGTGCAAAATCGCAAAGAAATCGTTTTTAATCCCATATGACTAGTATCGGTTTCTCCTAAGTCCAGACTTCTGATTGCTCTTGCCCCGCCCAACAGCGCCGTCACCAAACTTTCACAACCGTGATGTTCCACCGTCACATTGCGCCGCTACCTGCTGACCATTCTCTAGGGGTTTGCCGGTGCTCGAAGTTAGATACGTCACACGTCGCTTTGGGGCGAAAGCCGCTGTGGATCAGGCCAGCTTTACGGTGGCAGGGTCTGCATTTGTTGGCGTGATCGGTCGGTCAGGGGCAGGCAAATCCACGCTTCTGCGGATGATCAACCGTCTGACCGATGCGTCCGCTGGTGAGATTGTGTTTGACGGGCGCAACATTCTGGCCCTGCAGGGTGCTGACAAACGCGCTTGGCAAAGCCAGTGCGCGATGATTTTCCAGCAGTTCAACCTCGTGCCACGCATGGATGTGGCCTCGAACGTGCTGCACGGCATTTTGAACCGCCGCTCCACCGTGGCCACGATGTTCAATGTCTGGCCGCAGGCTGACATTTTGCGCGCGTTGACGATCCTTGACCGTCTGGGCATTTCCGAACAGGCCCCCAAACGGGCCGAGGCGCTATCTGGTGGCCAGCAGCAGCGCGTGGCGATTGCGCGGGCCTTGATGCAAGACCCCAAGATCATCTTGGCCGACGAACCCATAGCCTCGCTAGACCCGATGAACGCGCAGGTCGTGATGGACACGCTGCGCCGCATTCATGACGAGGATGGCCGCATGGTTGTGGCCAATTTGCACACGCTCGACACAGCGCGCCGCTACTGCGACCGCGTGATTGGAATGCGCGACGGCAAGATCGTCTTTGATGGCACTCCTGACCAACTGACCACCAATGTGGCCCGCGACATTTACGGCGCTGACGACAGCTTTAACGAAAGCGCCACCTCCACCGCCATTCCAGCCGATGCGGCCTATGCCGAAACGATGCTGGCCTAAGTTCCACCCCGGCCCTTTTGGCCAAACTATGGAGACTACGATGAAAAAGCTGCTCGCCGTCCTCGCTGCTACCACCGTTTTGGCATCGCCCGCCTTGGCGCAAGATGCGATTAAAGAATTCAACATCGGCATCCTGGGCGGTGAAAACGCCCAAGACCGTATCACCGGCAACGAATGCTACCGCGCCGCGATCGAGGCCGCTTTGGGCGTTCCGGTCAAGCTGTTCACGCCCGCTGACTATGACGGCGTGATCCAGGGCCTCTTGGGCGGCACGATCGACATGGCATGGCTCGGCGCTTCTGCCTATGCCAAGACCGTTCTGACCGACGAAATGGCCGTTGAAGCCCGCCTGATCCCCGTCAACGTCGATGGCTCGCAGGGCTACTACTCGATCGGTATCGCTTCCAAAGCTTCGGGCATCATGTCGATGGACGACGCCAAGGGCCACAGCTTCGCCTTTGCAGAGCCGAACTCGACCTCGGGCTACTTGGTTCCCGCCGCTGAATTGATGGCCAAGTATGGCGATCTGGAGGCTTACTTCAAATCGACCGCTTTCTCGGGCGGCCACGAGCAGACCATCGTTGGCGTTGCCAACGGCACCTACGATGCCGGCGTGACCAATGCTGACATGATCGGCGACTTCGCTGACGGTTACACCTCGGGCGCGTTGCACAAGGCAGCGGCGGCTGGCCTGGTTGACATGAACAACCTGGTCGAAATCTGGCACTCGGCGCTGATCCCGAACGGCCCGCTGGTTGTGCGCGCGGCTCTGCCGGCTGACGTGAAAGACAAAGTCACGGCTGTGACCGCTGACCTTCCCGAAGCAGACCATGCTTGCGCTGCAGCCGTTAACGGCGGCGACCTGACGGACTTCGTTCCGGTCGATGCCGCGGTATATGCTGGCATCTTGGAAGCCCGCAAACTGCAGGACAAGCAGTAATCTTAGCATCCAACGCCGGGCCCTTGCGAAAGGGTCCGGCTTCTTATTTTGGGGGCCCCATGGTCGATCTTGCCTTTGGACCAGAGCCGGGAAAGCGCCCCGACCTTTCCGACCCGCGCCACGCCTATTTGCGGATGGTGCGCCAAAAGCGGATTTACGGCGCTGTTTTGCTTATTCTCTTTTTCGTGCTGCTGGCCGCGGGCTTTCATCTCGCCGAAACTCGCAACGCGGGTGATTTTCTCAACGGCCTGCCCATGCTGGGCGCATTTCCGTCCGAGGTTTTGACTGAAGGCTGGGCCAAGCGGGCCAATGTGCCAGGGCTGGCCTTGCACTTTGTCCCCTCGCTGATCGAAACGCTGAACATTGCCGCCGTGTCCACACTCTTGGGGGGCCTTTGTGCAGCCCTTTTGGCGCTGTTATCCACCCGTGGCCTTGCGCCCTTTCCGCGTCTGATCCCTGTGTTTCGACGCACGATGGACGCTTTGCGCGCCCTTCCTGATGTGGTGATTGCCCTGGTGCTAATCTATGTAATGGGCGGCGGCCCGATCCCAGCGGTCATGGCCATTTCCATTCACACCACCGGCGCTTTGGGCAAGCTCTTTTCTGAAGCCTCCGAGAATGCGGATCTGAAACCGGTCGAAGGCTTGGAGTCGACTGGTGCGCGGTGGGGCCAGCGGATTTGGCTGGGGATCGTCCCGCAAGTGGCCCCGAACTGGGCCAGCTATCTTCTGATGCGCTTTGAAATCAACGTCCGCGCTTCGGCCATTTTGGGCTTTGTGGGGCAGGGCGGCATCGGGGCGGATTTAAAGGTCGCTATGCAATGGGGCCAAGGCAAATATGACCAAGTCGTGGCGATTTTTCTGATCTTGTTTCTGACGATTGTGGTGATCGACCGCGGCTCTGATTGGCTGCGCACAAGGCTTACGAAAGGCGCACATCATGGTTGACGCCCCGCTGATTACTTCGATTTTCACCTCGTTCCAGCGGCGTAAATGGTTTGCCATTGCGATCCCTGTGATCATCTTCGCCTATCTTTTCTATGCCGCAGCCTCTTTTGACGTGCTGGGCGTAGCGGCGCGCGCGCGGATGGACAATGCGCAAAACCTGCTGTCAGATTTCTGGAGCTATAAGGTCAACGTGATCCGCGACAACCGCAATGGAAAGATTATCTCTGCCATTGACGCCGATGCGCGGTATTCCTACGCGCCCGATTGGGTCAAGACCGAAGGCGAAGTTACCCAGATTGACCTTGGCGACGGCCATGTTGTGACCTACGATGCCCAAGGCGCGCATTATGTTGTCCCAGGCTATGGAACGATTTCCGTCATCGCATCAAACGGCAAGATCGTACTGGATGCGCCGCAGCCCTTGCCCGAATGGATCAGCGTCTCAGACACGCGCGTGGGGGTAACGACCCCTGCGGGGCGGTTCATCTACACCAAGTCCAAAGTCGAAACCCAACGCTTCTTTGCAGGGTGGGAGTTGTTCTTTTTCACCTTTGACAGCCCATTTTACGGCAAATCCATCGGCCAGTTGACCGCCTTGGCCCTGTGGGACGCACGGCTTGATCCCGCCCTGCCCAACTGGGAAGCCATCTCGCATGATTTCCTGACCAACAGCCTGTGGCACCACGGCGATGTGCTGTGGGCCGTTTTCGAAACCCTTCTGATGGCCTTTTTGGGCACGTTCTGCGCCGCCCTGATTGCTCTGCCGCTCAGCTTCCTTGCGGCGTCAAACATGATGCCGTGGCTCTTGCCCCGCTTTGGGATGCGGCGCGTGTTTGATTTTATCCGGGGGCTAGATGCGTTGATTTGGACCCTGATCTTGGTGCGCGCCTTTGGGCCCGGGCCGATGACAGGGGCCTTGGCCATCTTGATGACCGACACGGGTTTGTTCGGAAAAATCTTCTCTGAAGCCTTGGAAAACATCGATGAAAAACAGGTGGAAGGCATTCGTTCCACCGGTGCGAACGCCATCCAACGCGCCCGCTTTGGCGTGCTGCCCCAAGTGCTGCCGATTTTGATGAGCCAAGTGCTGTATAACTTCGAATCCAACACCCGCAGCGCAACGGTGATCGGGGCGATTGTGGGCGGCGGGATCGGGTTGCTGCTGACCCAAGCGATCCAGACCCAAAAGGATTGGGAGGATGTTGCCTATTACCTGATCCTGATCGTCGTGATGGTGATTGTGATTGATTGGCTGTCTGGACTGATCCGGCGCAAATTGATCAAAGGTTGACCATGCCCAAGCTTTCCCCCACCGAACCGTTCCTGCATGCGGGCGTCGAGGTGCATAACACCCAATTTGGCGCTTATTGCGAGGTTGGGGCCGGCAGTCGCATTTTGCATTCGATCTTTGAAGATTACGCCTATTGTGACCGCCAATCTGACATTGCCAACACCACCGTGGGCAAGTTTTCCAACATCGCCGCCATGACCCGCATAGGGCCGACCGATCACCCCTATGGCAATGCCTCGCTGCACCATTTCCTCTATCGGTCAGAGCTTTACTGGGATGATGCCCCCGATGACCAAGACTTTTTCGCCCGCCGCAAAGCCCGCCGCACGGTGATTGGGCCAGATACGTGGATCGGGCATGGGGCCATCATCAAGCCTGATGTGACCATTGGCGCCGGGGCGATTGTGGCTTCGGGCGCTGTGGTGACGAAAGATGTTGCGCCCTATCTCATCGTGGCTGGTATTCCCGCCATCCCCTTGCGCGCCCGCTTCACCGCCGCAGTTGCCGACCGGATGCAGGCACTAGCGTGGTGGAATTGGGGCCATGACCGCCTGCGCCAAGCCCTGCCCGATTTTCGCGCGATGCCGGCAGAGGCGTTCTTGGAAAAATACGAAGCCTAAACCTGCTTGCTAAACCAAACCACAAAGCCGCCCCGAAAGGGTTCGGTCTTGTCGGTGGCATAGCCGTTGGCGCGATAAAACGCCAAATTGCTGGTCAGCGCCGCATTGGTCAAAAGCCGCACCGCGCCCAAGCCCTTGGCCCGCGCCTCATCCTCGGCCTTTGCCATCAAAATCTGTCCCAGCCCTTGGCCTTGCAGGTCAGACCGCACAGCCACGGTTTCCACCCATAGGTGATCGTCCTCGATCACAGTTTCCAACACACCCGCAAGGGCATCGCCTGCAAAGGCTAGCACAAAGTGGTTGGTTTGCAGCGCCTCGGCGTAGTCTGCCGTCATGGGCAAAGGTTCGCGCCCCATGATGGGTACCCATTTGGCGAATGTGGCGCGCACAAAGGTGCGGATCAGGTCAGCGTCTTGGGCCAAGCCTATGCGGAAGGAGTATGGATCTATCATAGGCGCACTTTGGCCGTGGCGGGCAAACTGTCAAGCCGCCGCAGCGCCTTATTCCGCTGCGATTTGCTCGCCGTCATTCAGGGCCGAGATCACGCGCGGTTGCGCCATAAAGCGCCGTGCGGCTTCCCCTGATAGGTAGGTCAGCGCCCCGTTGCAGATCGTCGCTTCGATCTTGCGGCTTTCGGCGTCAATCACGACCAGATCGGCACGGCGGCCCGCTTCCAAACGGCCCCGATCGGTCATGCGCAAAATTTCAGCGGGGCTGGAAGAGACCAGCGCCCAAGCCTTGGGCAGGCTGAGTACCCCACAGTCGACCAGCGCCCAAACTGCCAAGGGCAGGGCAGGCACGTGGTAATCAGATACCAAAGCATCACACAGCCCTGCCGCCACCAAATCGGTCGCCGAGGCATTGCCGGCCTGACTTTGCCCGCGCACCACATTGGGCGCGCCCATGATCACGGGGCTAAACATCGCGTGGGCTGCGGCTGCGGCGCGGTGGGTCAGCGGAAACTCTGCCACTGTCGCGCCAATCATGCGGAACTTTTCTCGGGTTTCGCCATCGGGGTCGTCATGGCTGCCGTAAACCACGCCCATAGCGTCAAAAGCCTCGGCCAAGCGGCACAGGCTGCGGGCAACTTCGCCCTTGGAATCCAGCGCCACTTGAATGGCCTCGGCCAGTTCTTCCGGTGTCTTGCCGCAGCGGCGTGCCCAGTGGTCGAACTGGGCGGGTGCCAGCCGCGACATTTGGAAGCCTTCTTCCAGATGGTCGTTGAACACAACATAGCCCACGCCGAACCGTTTGACTGTGTCAATCAGACGCTGGGTTTCGGCAACCAGATGGGTTTCGGCACGGATTTGCACGCGCAGGTCGGTCATCATCTGAGGGCGGTAGGCTTGCACCGCTGCCAGAACCGCTTCGCAATGATCCGGCCCGCGCTGCGCGCCTTCCCAGCTCCAGCCTTGGGCAAGGTAGGCTGTGGTTACGCCGTGGCTTGATGCCTCGCGGTCAAAGGATGATAGGCCTGCGGCCAGCGGGAAGGGGGCCGTAGGGCGGGGATACATATGGTGTTCAAAGCCGTCGCCATGCAGGTCGATGATCCCGGGAAGGATCAAAAAGCCGCGCAGATCAACCTCTGGCAAAGCGGCGCGGGTCAGCCGCCCCTCAGCCAAGCTGATAGAGCGCGCTTGCATCTCGCCATCACGCAAAATCTGCGCGCCGGTCAGGCGCAGGGGGGGAAGAAAGGCCGACATCACACCATCCATCAAAAGGGATTCCCATTTGATAGCTGATTTGGGCAACAAAAACGTGACAGTTACTCGGGCACCACGGTTAAAGTGACGCGGTCGCCAGAAAACCACGATGTGCCAAACTCCACTGGCCGCCCGTCGACATCTACGTTGATCGTGACCGACCGCAGCAGGGGCGCGCCTTGGGCAAGTTGCAAATGTCCCGCTTGCACGCCATTGGCCAGCTTGGCCGTCAGGCGTGTCAGCGCGCGGGTGTAATCGGCCACGCCCGCATCGGCCAAGGCTGCTGTGATGGACCCAAGCCGTGTCATATCTTGCGGAAAGTTGGGGAAACGTTCTGCGGGCAGAACCGAGCGAAATAGCCCGATGGGAACGCCGTCGGCCAAGGATACCCCTTCGATCAGATGCACCATGCTGGCAAGGGGGAGGGCCAGTGCCTCGGCCTCTTCAGCGCTGGCGGGGCGGGTTTCGCTGCGCAGCATCCGGCGTGACGGGGTGCGCCCATTGGCCAGCACGTTTTGGTGAAACCGCACCCGCCGCCCCAGCGGATAATCGGTCGGCACCGAGGTGACAAAGACACCAGCACCACGCCGTGGCTGCACTAGCCCCGCCTCGGCCAAAACTCCAAGTGCACGGCGCACGGTGTGGCGGTTCACCCCAAAGCGCAGCGCCAATTGCGCCTCGGTCGGCAGTTTGCTGCCTTGAGCGTAAGTGCCAGCGGCGATTTCCGCCGTCAGGGCGGTAGAGATCGACGACCAGATGGGTGTGCGGGCCATTTGTTACACAATCTTCACTGGCGTTTCGGGACGGGGGCGGGTAAGACTTGTCTAGTTGTATAGTTTACTGGACAACTTCACAAGATGTCGGATCAGATATGAACGCGCTTTCCATCGACACTGCCGCCCGCAAATCATGGATGGGCCTTTTGGCCCGTACCGCCCCCGCGCGCTTGGCCGAACTTATGCCAGACCTGCCCCCCCACGCCGTGCTGCGCGGCCCAGAAGTCGGCGCTGTGATGGTGCGCGGTCGGGTAGGGGGAACAGGCCAGCCGTTTAACTTGGGCGAGATGACCGTGACGCGCTGTTCTGTGCGTTTGGAGGATGGCGCGGTTGGCCATGCCCATGTGCAAGGTCGCGACAAGGCCCATGCCTTGCGCGCCGCTTTGGTGGATGCGCTGATGCAAACGAGCGAGGCCGCGGTGCTTGAGGCCCGCATCCTAGCGCCCCTGCGCTCTGCGGAAATCGCCGCCCGCAGCCTGCGCGCTACCAAGGCTGCGGCAACCAAGGTTGAATTCTTCACCCTCGTGCGCGGAGAAGACAAATGACCCCCGAAGCTTTGCTGGGCGGCTTTGCCGACGCCCCCCGCCAATCTGCACGCGCCTTTCGCGCTGCACTCGAATCCATGGCTCGCCCGGGCACCCTTTGGCCGGTGGAGGGGGCAGCGCCGCCAGCCCCCCTGTCGGTGGCCGCAGGTGTGTTGATCCTGACGCTGTGCGATGGCACGACCCCGCTGCATCTGGGCGCGTCGTACGATATGCCCGTGGTGCGCGATTGGGTGACGTTTCACACCGGTGCCCCCTTGGTGGCGGCGGATGAAGCGCACTTTGCCCTAGGCACTTGGGCTGATCTGATGCCCGTTGACCGCTTTGCCATTGGCCTGCCCGATTACCCAGACCGCGCTGCTACCTTAATCGTTGAAATGCCCAGCCTTTCCAATCAAGGCCCGCGCCTGACCGGGCCGGGGATTAAGGTCGTGGCCCATCTCAGCCTACCCGACACCACCGCCTTTCGCGCCAACCGCGCGCTCTTCCCGCAAGGCTTTGACACTTACCTGACCAGCGGCGCCCATGTGGCCGGCCTGCCGCGCAGCACGATTGTGGAGGCTGTCTGATGTACGTTGCCGTCAAAGGGGGCGAAAAAGCGATTGACGCTGCCCATGCGTGGCTGGCCGAAGAGCGGCGTGGCGATACATCGGTGGCTGAACTGTCGGTGGCCCAAATCCGGCAGCAACTGGCTTTGGCCGTGAACCGCGTGATGGCCGAGGGGTCTTTATACGACCCCGACTTGGCCGCCTTGGCGATCAAGCAAGCGCGCGGCGATCTGATTGAGGCGATCTTTCTGATCCGCGCTTACCGCACGACCTTGCCGCGCCTTGGGGCCTCAACCCCTTTGGAAACCGCGCAAATGGCGATCACCCGCCGCATCTCTGCCACGTTCAAAGATCTGCCCGGTGGGCAGATACTGGGGCCAACCTTCGATTACACCCATCGTTTGCTTGATTTCAAACTGGCGGCCGAAGGCGAAGTGCCGCAGGCCCCCACCGCCCCCGCCAGCCTTGACGCTGTGCCGCATGTCACCGCTATGCTGAACCGCGACGGGCTGATCCAAACCGAAGCCGAGGGCAACGCCCCACCGCCCGACCTGACGCGCGAACCGATGGAGATCCCCACCACTCGGCCTTTGCGCCTGCAAGCGATCACGCGCGGGGATGAAGGGTTCATCCTGTCGATGGCCTATTCCACCCAACGCGGCTACGGGCGCACCCATGCCTTTGTGGGCGAGTTGCGCATTGGCACTGTGGCGGTGGAAATGGAGATCCCAGAGTTGGGATTTTCAGTCGAGATTGGCGAAGTGGAACTGACCGAATGCGAAACGGTCAACCAATTCAAAGGCTCAAAAACCGAACCGCCCCAGTTCACCCGCGGCTATGGGTTGGTCTTTGGCCAAACCGAACGCAAAGCCATCGCGATGAGTTTGGTTGACCGTGCATTGCGCTGGAAAGAGCTGGGCGAGGATAACACCGGCGCCCCCGCACAGGATGAAGAATTCGTGCTGATGCACGCCGACAACATCCAAGCCACAGGCTTTTTGGAACATATCAAACTGCCGCATTACGTGGATTTTCAGGCCGAATTGGAACTGGTCCGCAAACTGCGGCGCGAGGCTTTGGCCCATGGGGAGGCCGCGGAATGACTGACCAAACCGCCTATAACTTCGCCTATCTGGATGAGCAAACCAAGCGCATGATCCGCCGCGCCATTCTGAAAGGTGTGGCGATCCCCGGCTATCAGGTGCCCTTCGCCAGCCGCGAAATGCCCATGCCTTACGGCTGGGGCACGGGCGGGGTGCAGGTGACGGCGGCTTGTCTTGTGCCCGAAGACCGCCTGAAGGTGATCGACCAAGGCGCTGATGACACAACCAACGCCGTATCCATCCGCCGCTTCTTTCAGCGCACGGCGGGCGTGGCGGTGACGGAAGCCACGGCAGAGGCCACCGTGATCCAAACCCGTCACCGTATTCCCGAAACACCCCTGACCGAGGGGCAGATTTTGGTCTATCAAGTGCCAATCCCCGAACCCCTGCGCTTTTTAGAGCCGCGCGAAACCGAAACGCGCAAGATGCACGAGTTGGAAGATTACGGTCTGATGCATGTGAAACTGTACGAAGACATCTCGCGCCATGGACAAATCGCCACGGCCTATGACTATCCCGTCAAGGTGGAAGGGCGCTATGTGATGGACCCTTCGCCGATCCCAAAATTCGACAACCCCAAACTGGGGGGCAATGCGGCGATCCAACTGTTCGGTGCGGGGCGCGAACAGCGCATCTATGCCCTGCCGCCTTACAATGAAGCCATCTCGCTTGACTTCGACGATTACCCCTTTGCCGCTTCTAAGGCCGATCACGCTTGTGATCTGTGCGCCGCCCCTGACAGCTATCTGGACGAGGTGATCACCGACGACCAAGGCAGCCGCATGTTTGTCTGTTCGGACACCGACTTTTGCGCCAGCCGCCGCAAGGCTGGGCATGTGGGCCCGATGGGCACACCGATGGCAGGGGGCTGATGTGGACACAAGTATTTGGGCCAAGATGAAAACGCAGCCTTTGCTGTCGGTGCGCGACCTGTCCAAGTTTTATGGCGGCCGGATCGGTTGTGCAGGGGTGAACTTTGATCTCTTCCCTGGGGAAGTCTTGGGGATTGTGGGTGAAAGCGGATCGGGCAAATCAACGCTGCTGTCCTGCCTTGCGGGCCATTTGGCGCCGGATCGGGGCGAGGTGATCTTTGCCACCGCCGAAGGCCCGCGCGACACGGTGCTGATGGCCGAGGCGGCGCGGCGACGCTTGGCGCGGACCGATTGGGCCTATGTGCACCAAAACCCGCGCGATGGCTTGCGGATGAGCGTTTCAGCGGGCGGCAATGTGGGCGAAAGGCTGATGGCCGTGGGCGCGCGGCATTATGGCCAGATCCGCGAGGCTGCGGTGGATTGGCTGGGTCGGGTGGAAATTGCCGCCGACCGCGTGGATGATCGCCCCAGTGCCTTTTCCGGCGGCATGCAGCAACGCTTGCAAATTGCGCGCAATCTGGTCACCGGCCCGCGCCTTGTGTTTATGGATGAACCGACTGGCGGGCTTGATGTCAGCGTTCAGGCGCGCTTGCTAGACCTGCTGCGCGGTTTGGTGCGCGAGATGGGGCTATCGGCCATTATCGTCACGCATGATCTGGCCGTGGTGCGCCTACTGGCCGACCGATTGATGGTGATGAAGGGTGGCTATGTGGTGGAACAGGGCCTAACCGATCAGGTGCTAGACGATCCGCAGCATGAATACACCCAGCTCTTGGTGTCCTCGGTTTTGCAGGTGTGATGTGATTACGATTAGCAACCTTTCCAAAAGCTTCACGCTGCACAACCAAGGCGCTGCTGTCATTCCGGTGATGGCGGGTGCCAATCTGGCCGTGTCAGCCAAAGAATGCCTTGGGCTTGTCGGCGCATCGGGGTCGGGTAAGTCGACCCTGATGCGGATGATCTGGGGCAATTATTTGGCGGCATCCGGGTCGATCATAGTGGGGGATGTCGATGTCGCCAAAGCCGCCCCGCGCGAGATTATCGCCCTGCGGCGCGGGACTTTGGGCTATGTCAGCCAGTTTCTGCGCGTCGTGCCCCGTGTGCCCACGGTGGATGTGGTGGCCGAACCCCTGCTGACGCTGGGTGTTGGGGCCGATGAGGCGCGGGGCAGGGCTATGGCTTTGCTTGCGCAACTCAACATCCCTGAGCGGCTTTGGTCGTTGTCGCCCACCACCTTTTCGGGCGGCGAGCAACAGCGTGTCAACATCGCGCGCGGCTTTGTGCATCCCTATCCCGCGCTTTTGCTGGATGAACCCACAGCCAGCCTTGATGCGGTGAACCGCGAGGTGGTGCTGTCTTTGATCGAAGCGGCCAAGGCGCGGGGCGCTGCCATCATCGGGATTTTCCACGATGAACAGGCTCGCGCACGGCTGTGCGACCGTCTGGTTGATGTCACCCAATTCACCCCAAAGGCCGTGCAATGACAGGCAGGCTCTTTGCGGTTGTAGGCCCATCAGGGGCGGGCAAAGACACCCTGCTCGCAGGCGCTGTGGCCGCCACCCCCGCCTTGCACTGGGCGCGGCGGGTGATCACACGGCCGCAGGTGGTGGGGGATGAGCCCTTTGAAGGGGTGACATCGCAAGAGTTTGATTTTCTGAGCCAAGCTGGGGCCTTTGCGCTGGAATGGCCCGCGCATGGCCTGCGCTACGGCATTCGTGCGACCGAGTTTGCCGCTTTGGCCAAGGGGTCAGATGTTGTCTTTAACGGCTCGCGTGCAGCACTACCTTTGGCGTTAGAAAGATTCCCGACCCTGAAAGTCCTGCGCATCTCGGCCCCCTCCAAGGTGCTGGCCGAGCGCTTGGCCGCCCGTGGCCGCGAGACGATCGCCGACATCGAAGCCCGTTTGGCCCGCGCCTCTTACGACGTGCCCGAAGGCCTGCCCGTAATCGACATTTCGAACGATTCCACCCCTGCCATAGGCATCGCCCGCCTGTTGGCCGCCCTTCAGGCCAAAGCGTAGCGGCGCAGCAGATGAAACCGCCCGTCCTCAGCCTCGCCAAACAAGGTCAGCGCGCCCACGCGAAAGGGTTGCGGCAGATGCGGCGCGAAATGGGCTGCGGCCAGCGGCAACAGGGCGGCATGATCGGCGGACGACAGGGCGCCCGACAGGGTCAGATGGAAGCGGAACTCTTCCATCACGTAGGGATAGCCGTACAGCGCCAACAGATCGCGCTGACGCGGTGTCAGGCGGTCTGGCCTGCGGCGGGCAACCTCGGCCTCGGTCAGGGGGGCACGGAAGGCGTCAAGATCGGCCACGACGCGCGCGGCGAGATCTCCAAGGGCAGAGGTGTCGCCCTGCGGGACCAGCGCCAAGAACCCCTCCAGATCCAGCATCTGCAAACCCGGCATCTCAACCGCGGGCAGGCTTTGCGCCAATTGCCCCACGGCTGCGGCCAAGGCATCGGCGCTGACGCCTTGGGCCAGCCGGAAGGGCGGTTTGATCGTGCCGTGAAAGCCATATTTGCGCGGATCGGCCGTCATCGCGGCCAAATCCAACCCCAGATCAGGCTGCGTCACTGCGCGTCCCGTGATCGGATCCCAGCCCAGCCACGCAGCGGCGGCTTGGGCGAAAGGCCCCTCTTCTGGGGCGTAATAGATGGCGTAGCGTTTCATCTTTTCCATGTGGCCCCGCCTAGCGTCATTGTGTCACATTCGTGTGACAAACCGCTGGCAGGGCTGCAAGTCCCCTTAGCTTAAAGGCCCTATTATGTCGGATACGATCCTTGCCAATGCCACGCTTGTTCTGCCGCACGAGGTGATCACCGGATCGCTGCGTTTGTCAAATGGCCTGATCACCGCGATTGAGACGGGTGCCCATGTGCCCGCAGGGGCCGAGGATTGCGGTGGCGATTTGGTCATGCCCGGCTTGATCGAATTGCATACCGACAATCTGGAACACCATATCGAACCGCGCCCCAAGGTCCATTTTCCCCATGTGGGGGCTATTTTGGCCCATGATGGCGAGCTGGCGTCCACGGGCATCACCACGGTGTTTGATGCGCTGCGGGTCGGCTCGATCGTGTCCAAAGACAAGGCCAGCTACGGCGAATATGCGCGGCTTTTGGCGGATGAGATTTTGGCCATCCGCAAAACGGGTGCCTTGCGGATCAACCACCTGTTGCACCTGCGCGCTGAGGTGTGTTCTGAAACCCTGATCGCTGAACTGGCCAAGTTTGGCCCTCAGGATGGCATCGGCATCGTCAGCCTGATGGACCATACGCCGGGCCAGCGCCAGTTTCGCAATCTGGATCAGTTGCGCAACTATGTGCGCGGCAAACATGGCTTAAGCGAGGATGAATTCCTGCACCATGTCGCCACCCAACAGGCGCTGTCTGACCGCTTGGGCGCGCAGCACGAAGCCACCGCCGTGGCCGAGGCCGGTCGCTTTGGCGCGGTTTTGGCCAGCCATGATGATACGACAGCGGGTCAAGTCGCCACCTCGGCCCGTCATGGTGCAACCTTTGCTGAATTTCCCACCACGGTGGAAGCGGCCCAAGAATGCCGCGCGCGGGGCATTTATGTGATGATGGGCGCGCCCAATTTGATCAGGGGCGGGTCGCATTCGGGCAATGTGGCGGCCAAAGATCTGGCGCAGTTGGATCTGTTGGACATTTTGTCGTCAGACTATGTGCCCTCGGCCTTGCTGTCGGCGGCGCTGATGCTGGGTGATCAATGGGGTGATCTGCCGCGCGGGGTGGCCACGGTCACCTCTGCCCCCGCTCAGGCCACAGGCTTAAGCGATCGAGGGCAATTGGCGCTGGGCCTGCGGGCCGATGTGATCCGCGTGGCGCGCTTGCCGCAAGCGGCGGCGGTGCGTGGGGTTTGGGTGGCTGGGCGCAGAGTTGGCTAAACGGCTGCCTGCGGGTTTAGCACTGGAAAGCCTGTCCGATCTGGGCCAAGATGCAAGGCAAGGCGGTCATTTCTCCGCTGTTTGCATTTTGATGCCACGTCCATTTGTGAAAGTGATTTATGCCAAAAATTACTTGTATAACAACCACCTATAATGAAGGCCTGCTTCTTCTGACCGCCGTTCGATCTGTCTTGGGCCAAAGCTTTCGCGATTTTGAATATCTGGTTGTGGATGATGGGTCATCTGCCGAAACCCTTGACATTTTAAGTTGCTTGGATGACCCGCGTTTAACTGTCATCCGCCAGGCCCATGCTGGCTTATCGGCCGCGCGCAACGCGGGAATTGCCTTGGCCACCGGTGATTACATCTGCCTTCTCGATGCCGATGATCTGCGCCCGAATTGGTCTTTTGCCGCCATTGCCAAAGCCATAGATGCGACCGATGCCGATCTTTTGCTTTGCCCTGGGATGTTATGTGACCAGCGCGGCCAGATTGGTGATTTCTATGATGCACCAATCTTTGCCCAAATCGCGCAAGAGTTGCCCGAAGGGGTGTCCCAGCGGCAAGGCGCGCCACACGGGCGCATTTGCGCCTTGGCCCAGCAGCTGGAACCGCAATCCGCCAATAAAGTCGTGCGGCGGTCGTTTCTAAAAGGGGCAGGGGTGCATTTTCCAGCACCTTACTTTTTCGAAGATATCTTTTTCCACACCCTCGCTATTGCGCAGGCAGACCGCATCGCCTTTTTGGATTGCCCAACCTTTACCTATTTCCGGCGGTACCAGCGGGCCCAAATCACCGCCACTCAGGGAGAGTTGCGCTTTGACATCATCCCCGTGGTGCAGCTGACGCTTGATGCTTTTGCCCGACTGTCCGCGTTTAAGGACACCGCCTATCGCACGGCGGTCTTGGCCAGTTGCCTAAAACTGATCGATTGGGCTGAAGATGGCCTTGCACATCCGCTTCGCGCCGCGTTTCGGCAAAATGCCAAAGAAATGCTCGCTGAGTTGAAGCCTGAGTTTTGCGATAATCAGTGCGATTATCTCTTTTATCCGATCCTTCCGCGTGCGCGGAACCGCTTTAGCAACCTTTTTGCGGCAAGGGTGGAATAGATGTCACCTAAAGCCCCTTAAGTTAAATTGCCTTCAATGCCACAAGAGCCGCATCTTCCGCCTGTTAGCAATGCCTTGGGCGCGCGCATAGAGGTGCGGGCTTTTGGGCAAAGCCTTTCAATCCTTGCGCCCCAAATTGATTTTTTGCGGGAGGATTCTTTATGGCGCTTGCATCGCATCTGCCAACCAGCCCTCGCCACGCAAACACTGGCAGCAGAGGGCGTCGCTTTAGATATTGGTGCAGGGTTTGGCGCATTTGCGCTGCCTTTTGCCTTGGCCTATCCGGGTTGGCGGGTTGTTTGCTTTGAACCTGATCCTCTTGCCTTTGCCTATTTGCAAACAAACATCCGCGAATTGGCCCTACCGCAAATCACCGCTTTGCCCTTTGCCGTTGGGCATCAAAAAGCTGATACGCCGCAAGATCCAACTGCTGTCCGCACGGTTTTGAAAAGCGCCGTCCTGGGTCAGGGGGAAGAGATTGAAAGATTGCGTCCATTGTTGCCTTTGGCGCTCCACAGTAAGTCTAAAATAAACATAGGATATTTAGAGCGCGGATGTAACCTCTCGGCAGAGTTTGATCCCGCCCAAGTACCCACAATTGCCGCCGCATTGCTGGATTGCCTAGCGCCACGCCTGATCAAATTGATCGCGCCCAAGGTCGAGGCTGAAATACTCGCCGACTTGTCAGGGTCAAAAATTGACCATGTGATTGGCGAAAGCTGGGGCCCTATCGGCTCTGGGGTGATCCATCCGCCCAGTGCGGGCCTGCGCCAAACTTGGATGCCGCGTGCGGGGCAGGATGAAATTGCGCTGCGCAAAGGTGCTGATCCGCACGAAAAACCATCGAGATTGGATATTGTCTTTGCCCTGTCTGAAGGCGGTGCCGATTTGGCCACTATCGAAGCCCTTTTGGGTGATCCATCGCGCGATATTCGGGTGCTTGCGGTTGGCAACGGATCAGCGGATCAAGCGGTTGCAGTAAAACCCTTTGCCCGGAGCGATCCGCGCCTGCTTTTTTTGACAGCCTCAAACCCAGGCCAAAGCGCTGCTTGGAACTTTGGCCGTCTACAATCTACGGCCACGCATCTCGCCTTTGTGAATAGCTGTAGCTTGCCACAAAAGGGCTTCTTTTCTAGCCTATTTGACTTGGCCCGCCAGACTGGGGCCGAGGTTGTGCAGGGCCCTCATCTTTTTATTGACAGGGAAGCCACTGGTCCAAGCTTGATGGCGGAAAAAGCAAAGGTTATTCTTGGATTTGAATTTGCTGACACGACTTATCATCGTCTTTCGCCCGCCGTGCTTCTCAGCAACGCCCCATCTATCTGGCGTCGGGTTTATCGGCGTGATTTTCTGGATCACCGCAAAATCTGGTTTCCCGAAGATCTTAAACCCAGCGGAGATTATGTTTTTCAAGCTCTAAGCCTGCATGGCATTCCCGATGTGCCGGAATTGCAGGGAAGGCGCCTTTGTCAAAAATCCGTGGCCATCTCTGCGCATGAACAATCCGACTGCGTGCTGGGGTCGTTTGCCATTATTTTAAAACACGCACGCGACCAAGGCTGGAATGATTTCGGCCCTATTTTGCAATGGTTTTCTGCACAGGTGCATGCCAGCGTGATGGCGCTAAACGCCCAGCAGCAATCTGAATTCATCCAATCTGCTGCAGCACTATGGGCTGATGCTTACAAACTTATCTGGGCAGCCGGTTTGCCAGAAAGACCCTAGGGGCAGTGCAGCCATGCCGCGGATGGAGTGCAAAACGCCCTGCGAGGGTCATGCGGCCACAGACATCGCCATTCTGTTTGCGCAGGGCCAATTGATCTTGGTTGTTTTGGAGCTTTCGGGCGTGATTGCGATCAACTTTCTCGTCCCTTTTGGGCGCAATTGTCTGAGTTTTGGCGGCAGTTGGCATCTTTCTGGGCCTTTGCCGCAGGCCACTTATGATGGCAAGGCTTACCCGTTTGTCTTGATCACAGGCGTCAAAGCCGCACTCGGTTTGGCGATCAGACCGCTGGGAGCAAATCGCTAAAGGTCGAAATAGGTTGTTGACAACCGCCCCCCCAAAGGTGCCCTTGGGGCCCATTCGGGGGGGCTTAATATGGCCAGTTTGGGCCAGCCAAAAGTGGCTGATCTGTTCATCATCGGCGGCGGCATCAATGGCTGCGGCATCGCGCGCGATGCCGCAGGCCGTGGCCTGTCGGTCGTTCTGGCCGAGCAGGGCGATCTGGCGCAGGCGACCTCGTCGGCGTCCACCAAACTGTTTCATGGGGGCCTGCGGTATCTGGAGTATTTCGAGTTTCGCTTGGTGCGCGAGTCTTTGGAAGAACGCGAAACCCTGCTGGCCGCCATGCCCCATATCTCATGGCCGATGCGTTTTGTGCTGCCCTATCACGCCGATATGCGCTTTGAAGGCGATACGCCCACTGGGCGGCTGATCGCGGCCTTGATGCCTTGGATGAAAGGGCGCAGACCTGCTTGGTTGATCCGGTTGGGGCTGTTTTTGTATGATACTCTGGGGGGCCGCAAGATCTTGCCCGCCACCCGCATGCTTAATCTGCGCGATGATCCGGCGGGTGCGCCGCTGCAAGGGCGCTTTGCGAAGGCTTATGAATATTCTGACTGCTGGATCGAAGATGCCAAGCTTGTCTCGCTCAACGCCCGCGATGCGGCGGAACGGGGGGCCGTGATCCTTACGCGCACCCGTGTCATCAGTGCCGAACGGAAGGGTGATCTGTGGCATATTGTCACGCAGGGCGCGGATGGCCCGCAAACCCATGCCGCGCGCGCCTTAGTGAATGTGGGCGGGCCTTGGGTCGAGGATATCATCCGCAACGTGGCGCGGATCAATTCCACCGAAGGGGTGCGTTTGGTGCGTGGGTCGCACATTGTGACCAAGAAGCTTTACGACCACGACCGCTGCTATTTCTTTCAAGGGACCGATGGCCGCATCATCTTTGCCATTCCTTACGAACAGGATTTCACCCTGATCGGCACGACGGACAAAGACCATCAAGGCCCCCCCGGTGACCCGATTTGCACCGAAGAAGAGCGCAATTACCTGTGCGCCTTTGCCAGCCAATATTTCGCCAAACCCGTCACTGCCGCCGATGTGGTCTGGACCTATTCTGGCGTGCGACCCCTTTACAACGATGGGGCCGCATCAGCTACGGCGGCGACGCGCGATTACGTCTTAAGCCTTGATGAAAACGGTCCGCCTTTGCTGAATGTGTTTGGCGGCAAAATCACCACCTATCGCCGCTTGGCCGAAGGGGCACTGGCCAAGCTTTCCCCCAATTTTCCCGAGGCCAAAGCGGCGTGGACCGCGCGCGTGCCCTTGGCCGGTGGCAACTTTCCTGTGGGCGATGTGGGCCGCTTGACGGATCAGTTGCAGCAAAGCCATCCCTACCTGACCCCCTATTGGGCAGCCCGATTGATCCGCGCTTATGGGGTCGAGGCGGCTGTGATGTTGCAAGGCAGCCGCTCTGCGGCCGATCTGGGCCGTGATTTTGGCGCGACCTTGACCGAGGTTGAGGTCCGCTGGCTGATGACCCATGAATTTGCGCGTGCCGCCGCCGATATCGTCTGGCGGCGCACCAAATTGGGGCTGCGCCTAAGCCTCGCGCAAATCGCCACTCTGGAAGACTTCATGGCGCAGGCGTAGAAGCAATCCTAAGCGTCCCGTAGCCCACAGGCCTCATGATGACCCAAATCCTTGCAATAGATCAAGGCACCACCTCGACCCGATCCATCCTGTTTTCGCAGGATCTGCGGCCAATCATACAGGCCCAAGAAGAGTTCCCCCAGCATTTC
>Ga0114966_10000604_pt1 | contig 34350 bp, 32 predicted proteins | sample M_130207_XF_Meta_FD_87029 | JGI IMG/M metagenome (GOLD analysis project Ga0114966, IMG submission 87029) | Freshwater microbial communities from Lake Montjoie, Canada to study carbon cycling - M_130207_XF_MetaG | ecosystem: Environmental > Aquatic > Freshwater > Lake | place: Lake Montjoie... | reverse complement strand
GCCAACGCCGCCTCGGCCGCCTCACCCCAGTCGAATACGAACTCGCCTTCACCAACGAGGCAGCATGATCACTACACAACAACCGTCAACCAAACCCGCGGCAGACCCCAACGCCAACGCGAAGTTGCGTTACGCGAAGAAGAACTTGCCCGGCTTCTCTTGGCCTCCAAGTATCGGCTGGGCCAGGGCGAAGCGTTCGCATCGATCAAGTCGGCGGGGAACACCGAGACCTTGTTGGCCGACCGCGGTGTCGACCTCACCCGCTGGCGCCTCCTGGACCCGACGGGGCGCGAGGACGTGCGAGACCTGGGCCGGTTGGTGATGAGCCCGGTACTCCTCGCGCAATCCGGACGCAAGGGGTTCGCACGGGTCGGGTCCACCCGGATCACCTACGTTCGTGATAGCGCCGTCCATCCCGGCGTGCAGCGCGTAGGCGACGAGTCCGTCAAGGTGGAAGTGCTTTTGCGCTCCGAAGACCCCTCGACGTATAACCTGCCGATCGCCTTTGTGTCGACCTCTCGACCCGGCGTAGCGGTTCACGCGAAGATGTTGTTCACCGGATCGTCCCTGCGGTGCGTGGCCGTCGAACCGGCTCCGGGGACATCCGAGGCGGATGCTCACAAGCTGGTGGCTGCATGTCGTCGCGTGGTGGAGGATGAGGCTGCCCGGCGCAGCCTGTTCGCCAGCCAGTTCCGGCGCTTCAAGTACAACAGGCTTGGAGTGGACCGACCGAACGCCTGGGACTTCTTCGGCGCCATGCGCTGGCGCCTTGGGCTCATCGAGTACGCCGACACCCCGGTACTCGTCGCATCGAAGGTCTACTAGGGCGCACGTCCGTCGCTGCTCATATCGCCAACTGCTACCCCAACTGCTACCCACCGCAGCGTAGAACGGAAGAAGCCCCGGTCAGAGGGCTCTGATCAGGGCTTATTCAGTGCGCTCGGAGGGACTTGAACCCCCAACCTTCTGATCCGTAGTCAGATGCTCTATCCAATTGAGCTACGAGCGCAGTGCCCAGCGAGTGTAGGGCGCAGCGGGTGGAGGCGGCTACCCGGAATCGCGAACTCCCTGAGGGTCATGGTGTGCCGCCGGCCGGGTGCTCCCACGTGAGGAATCGGGTCGAGGCGATGGCGCCCAACTGTGTGCCGATGGAACCGACGAACTCATGCTCGACCAGATGACGTGGGGCTGGGCCCCCGAACCGAGATGACCGCGTTGCGCACGGTCGGAAAACGCACGATGGCCGCTCGGGTGAGCGGCCATCGCGTTGCGCGGAGCGGGTGGGATTTGAACCCACGAGGACCTTTTTAGAGCCCTACTCCCTTAGCAGGGGAGCGCCTTCGACCGAACTCGGCCACCACTCCTGGTTGTGGCGCCAGATCCTATCGGTCGCGGCTGCGGCCTGGCACACGGCGATCGGTGCCCCGCCTCGGGTTGTTCACGGGCCCGCGCAACTGGGTTTGCCACGCCTGCAGGTGCGTGGCGAGGCCCGGTTCGCCGAGGCGCTCCATCGTCGCGATGTGCTCGACGAGGAAGTGTTCGTAGAGCGCGAGGATCTGTTGGCCGACCAGCTGCTCGGCGTTGCTCACGTCCAATGGCTCGGTGCGCCACCGCCCAGCCGCAGCGACGAGCTCTTGCGCGGGACCCTCCGATTGCGCGTACCACTCGACTGCGGCGTCGTTCCGGCCGATGTCGCCGGTGGCTGCGGTATAGAGGAAACGGATGGGGAACAGCACGCGCTTGGTGAGATGGCGCGGTCCCTCCGCGACGAGCGCCGGGGGATTGCGCAGCTCCGCGATCACTGACCGCAGCGAGAGCCGGTCGACCGCGAACCGCACCGCCTCGATGATCAACTCGTCGGTCGACGGGCGCGCCACAGAGTCGAGGTCGAAGGCACCGTAGAGGAGCCGTCCATGCATCGCGAGATCTAGTCGATCGACCGCCGGGAGTCGCCCACCGAGCTCGCGGTCAACGAGCATCGAAGGGCTCGCCCAGAACAACGACAGACGAGCCGCCAGGCCACCTTCGGCGCGGACCGTCTCGGCGATCGCGTCGGCGCTCGCGTCATCGAGGTGAGCGCCGACGGGATCGGCGATGACGATCACCAGATCGACGTCGCTCACCAGCGGGCAGAAGCCGCCGTGCGCCAGGCTGCCGATGGCGAACGCCGCGAGCAGCCGATCACCGAAGTGATCGGTGGTCGCCTCGACTGCGGCGGTGAGCACGGCCTCGGGATCTTGCACATCGCCGGTTCGCCCCATGCGGGAAACCTACGGGTCGGTCCCCGCGATCGTGACGTTGGGGGCACGTAGATCGACAACATGACAAGCGCGCTCGATCGCGCCTGATGCCCCGGCGCGCTGTCGAGCGAGGTCCCGCTCGAGCGACCAGCGACCAGCGAGCTGTTCGGGGAGCACTGGGTGCTCGCACGACGCGGTGATCGGCTCGTCGCGTGTATTGACGAGTGCGCCGTTACGGGGTGTCGTCGGTCGCCGCGGCTTCGAGTCGATCGCGAACTGCGGCCAGTGCGTTGAAACCCGTGACCGACTTGAGCGTGCCCACGTAGACGAACAACTGACTCATCAACGAAGCGATCTCCTCGACCGTTGCACCCGCCGTGATCGCGTTCGCGACCCACGTCTCGATGTAGGGCTGTTCGCCCAGGCCGATGAGACACGACACCGTGCACAATGCGCGCGTCTTGAGGTCGACCGTGTCGTCGGCGTACGACCGGCCGCGAGCGATCACTTGGATCAGCGCGGCGAGCTCCGGATCGAGCTCGGCCATGCCGTTCTTGGCCATCGGTGAACGCCCGGTTGTGTAGAACCGGTTGGCCACGTCTTTGGCCCGCGTCTCCCACGACTCCAGCGGAAATGTGCTCACAACCACCCCACGGTCGGCAACGGGTCGCGAAGCCGACCCGGTTCGCCAGCCTACGTTCGTGCCCAACGGTCACCGGATGTTCTGCGGAGATTCGGTCAGCGTTCATCGCGCGTTGGTCGTGGTGTTCGCCGGGTCGGCGACGATCGTCGGCATGGGCGATCATCTCATCGATCTGGCCGACGCCATCACGTCATTGCGCGAGTTGACCTTGGCCGAGCTGCTCGATCGGGGCTTGTCGGTCAGGGGCACCTTCGACGAGATCGATGACCCGGTGCTCGTGGGTGCGGACGGTCTGCCCGTCGAGACGTGGCGTGAGGGCTATCCCTACGACGAACGACTCAGCCGAGACGCCTACGAAGAATCGAAGCGCTTCCTGCAGATCGAGTTACTCAAGGCGCAGAGCTGGATCAAGGAAACCGATCAGCGACTCGTGGTGCTGTTCGAGGGACGCGACGCGGCCGGCAAGGGTGGGAGCATCAAGCGTTTCATGGAGCACCTGAACCCACGCGGTGCAAGCGTGGTCGCGTTGTCGGCGCCGTCGCCGCGCGAGCAGGGCCAGTGGTACTTCCAGCGGTATGTGCAGCACCTGCCGACCCGTGGCGAGATCACGTTGTTCGACCGGTCCTGGTACAACCGTGCGGTCGTCGAGCGGGTCATGGGGTTTTGCAGCGACGGTGACTACGAGGAGTTCATGGCGCACGCGCCCGAGTTCGAGGGAATGCTCGTACGGTCGGGCACGATCCTCGTGAAGCTGTGGTTCTCGGTGTCGCGCCGCGAGCAGCTGACGCGCTTCACGATCCGTCGTATCGACCCGGTTCGGCAGTGGAAGTTGAGTCCGATGGATCTCGCATCGCTGGATCGTTGGGACGAGTACACCGACGCGAAGAACACGATGTTCCGCCGGACGCATCACGACGCCGCGCCGTGGACTGTGGTGCGCGCCAACGACAAGAAGCGAGGCCGGCTCGAAGCGATGAAGTTCGTCTTGAACTGCCTCGACTATCCCGATCGCGATCCCGATGTGGTCGGACGTCCCGACCCGTTGATCGTCGGCCCACCCGACGTGGTCGCCGCCGATGCAGGCGAGGACACGGCGAGCGATCGCGTCCGGTGACGATGGCGAGGATTGCTGCACCAGGTCTGCCGCTACCGTGATTCTCTGTCGTGCGGGTGCGCGGCGATGATCTGTCGGTGTTGCCCCGAACCCCGCTGACCCGCCCTACGCGAAAGCCACGACGCGGACGTGACGGGAATCGATCCGAGTGGCATGAACGACCGAGTGCTCGAGGTCCTGGCGCACGAGGTGTGGCTGGTGCCGCGGCGCGAGAACAGCGTCGGGCGGATCGCCTTCGACCTGCGCGGATACCGGTAGCTGGCGGAGGGAGGGGGATTCGAACCCCCGGAGCCCGGAGGCTCAACGGTTTTCAAGACCGTCGCATTCGTCCGCTCTGCCATCCCTCCGGCCACGAAAGTACCAGCGTGCCATGGTCGGTGCGAGCCGCCACGACAGGGAGGCGTCGCGACGAGGTCGCGGCGTTGCGTTGGGATGAAATCCATCTCACGTGCGCGGTGCCAACGGAGCTGCAGGTCGCAGCTCACGAACGCGACGCGGAGAAGTCAGCTGCTGTTTGCCACGAGCACAGCTGGCGATCAAGTGCGGCTGTCAGCCTCACGGCATGTGCATCACGCACTGAACCGGGAGGCGTTCGATGAGGTTTCGTGGTACGGGCAGATTTGCGAGAACGGTCGTTCTCGGATGCGGAGCCGCCTTGGTTGCGGTGGGCGTGCTCGCTCCCATCGCACCGGCGCAGGCGGTGGTCGGCTCGGTCTTCGTCTCGGAGGTTTCGCCCTGGTCGAGCGCGAACAGCCCGGTCGCCGGGGACTGGTTCGAGTTGACGAACACCACCGCGAGCCCGGTCACGATCACCGGCTGGAAGATCGACGACAACTCGAACTCGTTTGCCTTGTCGCTCGCACTCACGGGTATCACGACGATCGCAGCCGGTGAATCGGTCATCTTCGTCGAATCGGCGTCAGCTTCGATAGCGACCCTGTTCCGTACCACCTGGTGGGGCAGCGTGGGGGCATCGCCCGCGTCGTTGCAGATCGGCAGCTACACCGGGTCTGGCGCCGGCCTGAGCAGCTCGGGTGATGCCGTGAACATCTACGACGCCTCGGGCAACTTGATCTCGAACGTGAGCTTCGGTGCCTCGACCGCGGCACCGACGTTGAAGAGTTTTGACAACGCGGCCGCTGCATCCGGCGCGATCTCGACGCTCAGCGCGGTGGGCACGAACGGCGCGTTCGCCGCGGCCACACCGACTGCCGGCTCGACCGAGACCGGCTCGCCGGGCGTGATCGCGGGGTCGCCACCCCCCACCACCACTACGGCGTCGGGTGCGACGACGACGACCACGACCCCGCCGGCCACCACCACGACGGTCCCCGGGCCGAGCTACGGGGCCTGGCTTGGCAGCGCAAATGTGTCGACCGTTGACCTTGCGTCGACCTTCACGACCAACCTGAGCGGTTTGGACTACGAAGGCTCCGGTAGCAGCGTTCCTGGCGTGATCTGGGGTGTCGTGAACGGTCCGGGCACGCTGTATCGCCTCGTGCTCGACGGTTCGAACTGGATCCCCGACATGAGCTTCGACTGGGGTGCGGGCAAAGCGCTGCGCTACCCGACTGGTCTCGGCGATGCCGACGCCGAGGGGGTCACGTTCGTCGGTGATTCGTCGTCCGTCGACGGCATCTACGTGGCGACCGAACGGGACAACGGCGCGAGTAGCACGAGCAGGCTCAGCGTCTTGCGGTTCGACCCGACTGCAGCGGGGACGTCATTGACGGCCACGAACGAGTGGAACCTCACTTCGGACATCCCGGCCACGGGTGCGAACCTCGGGCTCGAGGGCATCACGTGGATCCAGGATTCGTTCCTGACCGCGAACGGGTTCTACGACGACACGAAGGGGCATCTGTACAACCCAGCCGAGTACCCGAACCACGGCACGGGCTTGTTCTTCGTCGGTGTCGAAGGCAGTGGGATCGTCTACGTCTATGCGTTGAGCCCCGACAACACGTTCGCCCGCGTCACGAGCTTCACCGCCGGGTTCTCGCCGACGACGGTCATGGACCTGCAGTTCGACCGTGACCTGAACGACCTCTGGGCCGTGTGCGACAACTCGTGCACCGGTCGGATGAACGTCCTGCGGATCGATCCGAGCGGACACTTCGCTGTAGCGCTCCGTTTCGAGCGGCCGGTGAACATGCCCGACACGAACAACGAAGGGTTTGCGATTGCCCCCGCCACCTACTGCGTCGCCGGCATGAAGCCGGTGTTCTGGTCCGACGACAACGACATCAACACGTTCTCGTTGCGCTCCGGCACGATGCCCTGCGCAGTGATCTCGGCCGATCCGCCGTCGCAAGTGCCGGAGTTCCCGCTGCAGTTCGTTGCGGTGGGTAGTGGGCTCGCCGTGATCGGTGCCTGGTTCCTGCTGCGCCGGCGCAGCGCGCGACCGTCGCGCGCGCTCTGAAGCACTTCCCTACGATTTGGTAGTTCGCGAGCGTGGTCCGCCACGCTCGCGAACTCCTCGTTACGAGTTCGACGGTCAGTTCATGCGAGTGGGATCTGCGGTACTCCGGAACACCGACACGTAGAACGAGGCGGACTCTTCGCCTGGGTGTCGAACCAGATGTTGGTGGTGATGCCCGGCATGTGGTCTCCAGGCGCGCGTGCTCGCCGGTTCTCTTCCCGACCGCACGAATCCGCCAAAATCCTCGCGGGCCATGCCCGAAGGTGCGACCACGGCGGTGAGCGGGGAGTATGGAGCGTGGATGAACAGCGCCTCCGAGTCCTGCTCGACGGAATACGCGACCGAACCGTTACCCCCGACGCCGCGCTGGCCGACCTGCGGCGCCTGCCTTTTGCCGATTTGGGGCACACGAAGATCGACCATCACCGTGCTCTGCGCCAGGGCATGCCCGAGGCGGTGTACGCGCCGGGCAAGACGCCCGAGCAATGCGCCGAGATCGTGGCCGAGCTGCTTGAGCACGGCACCGGACCCGTGCTGCTCACCCGCGGTGACCCGATCCAGATCGCTACGGTGGTTGCCGCCAACCCCGGCGCCGCGCAGGTGGGCGCCTCGCTTCTGTGGCGCAGTGCCGTACCTCGCCCCGACCGTGTCGCCATCTGCACCGCCGGCACCGCCGATGGGTCGGTGGCCGACGAGTGCATGGTCACGCTCAAGGCCCACGGAGTCGCGGCGCGACGCTTCGACGATGTGGGCGTGGCGGGGCTACACCGCCTGCTGGCGGTGCTCGACGACATCGTGTTGGCTGACGCGGTTGTGGTGATCGCGGGTATGGAGGGTGCGTTGGCCAGCGTGATCGGGGGCCTCACCGCAGCCCCCGTGATCGCCGTGCCCACCAGCGTCGGCTACGGCGCCGGGCTCGAAGGCGTGACCGCGCTGCTCGCGATGCACGCGTCGTGTGCGTCGGGTATCACGGTCGTCGGCATCGACAACGGTTTCGGCGCGGCGTGCGCGATCGTGCGTCTGCTCGGCCGGGCGCAACGGGATGGATGACCGCGATGGATGCGGATGCGACGCGGCTCCCCTCGCAACTGGTAGTTCCCGTGCGTGCTGGGCCGCGCTTTGCAGCTACCAGTTGCGGAGGTGGGTGCGACCATGACTGAACAGACCCGGCTCGCCTGGTTCCACTGCTTCTCGGGTATCGCCGGCGACATGGCGCTCGGCTCGCTCATCGACGCAGGCGCCGACATCGACGAGGTGCGCTCGCTGCTGCGTCGTCTCCCGGTCGACGGTTGGTCGCTCGATGTCGAGCCGGTGCTGCGCGGGGGCATCGCCGCAACCAACGTGCACGTGATCGCGCCCGAGACGAACGTGGTGCACCGCACCGCGGCGCACATCATCGGCTTGGTGCACGAAGCGCGACTGCCGGATCGCATCACGCAGCGCGCCGTGGCCACTTTTAACGCGCTGGCCGAGGTCGAAGGGCGGCTGCACCGGCGGCCACCGTCACAGGTGCACTTCCACGAGGTCGGAGGCATCGATGCGATAATCGACGTCGTCGGCACGTGTGCCGCGCTCGAAGTGCTCGACATCGACGAGGTTCACGCCAGTCCTGTGGCCACGGGTCGGGGCATGGTGCGCAGCGCGCACGGCCTCATCCCCAACCCGGCCCCCGCCGTGATGGGGTTGCTGACTGGCGTGCCCACCTACGGCATCGACATCCAGGTAGAACTCACCACGCCCACGGGTGCCGCGCTGCTTGCCGCCAATGCCGTCACCTACGGGGCACTTCCCGCCATGCGCATCGAATCGTCGGGCTTCGGTGCCGGCGACAAGATCCTCGACGATCGCCCCAACCTCACGCAGGTGGTCATCGGCACGCGAGTTGCGTCCATCGAACGCGGCCAGCCCGTGGTGCTGCTCGAGGCCAACGTGGACGATGCCACGGGGGAGACGCTGGCGCACGCCATGGCCGCGCTACTCGACGCGGGTGCGCACGACGCGTGGATCACGCCGATCCTCATGAAGAAGGGCCGCCCTGCGCACACCGTGCACGCGCTCGCCGACGTGGGCCTTGCGGCGCAGGTCGAAGCGGTGCTGGTGCGCGAGACGGGCACGCTCGGGGTGCGCGGGTCGATGCTCGAACGCTGGCCGGTGGAACGCCAAACCAACACGGTCGACGTCGACGGCCGCCTCGTGCGCGTAAAGGTGAGCCCTGGCCGCGTGAAGGTCGAGTATGAGGACGCCGCACGCGTGGCGCGGCTGGTCGGCCGTCCGTTGCGCGAGGTCGTCTCGCTCGCCGAAGAGTCGTGGCGTCGCGCCACGGGGAACGCGCCACCCGAGCTCACCGTGGTACCCGATCGCCCCGACGACCCGCCGGCTGATCGTGGGCTGCACGGCCACGGCCACGGCCACGGCCACGGCCACGACCACGGCCACGGCCACGGCCACGCGCCCGCCGAGGATCCGGACGACGACACTCCGGCATGAGCCAGGTCAGTCGGCGGCTCCTACGCTGGCTTCATGACCGAGCGCCTCTACTTCCGCCAGCTGCTGTCGGGCCGGGACCTCGCCACCGACGACATGATGGCCCGTCAGATGGTGAACTTCATCTACCTCATCGGCGATCGTGAAACCGGCGAGGCCGTGGTGATCGACCCGGCGTATGACGTTGCGACCATCCTCGACACGCTCGAAGCCGATGGCATGCGCCTCACCGGGGTGCTGGCCACGCACTATCACGCCGATCACATCGGCGGCTCCATGATGGGGTTCAACGTGCGGGGGATCAGCGATCTGCTCGAGTACACGTCGGTCCCGATCCACTTGCAACGCGACGAGCTCGACTACGTCACCAAGACCACTGGGGTGTCGAAGAACGAGCTCACGCTGCACGACAGCGGCGACATCGTCCAGGTCGGGGGCCTCGATATCGAGCTCATACACACGCCGGGTCACACGCCGGGCAGTCAGTGCTTCCTTGTCGCGAACCGGTTGGTCTCGGGCGACACGCTTTTCCTCGACGGCTGCGGCCGCACCGACCTACCCGGCAGCGACCCGCACGCTATGTACGAAAGCCTCACGCAGAAGCTGTCGAAGGTGCCCGACAAGGCGCTGCTCTACCCCGGCCACTTCTATTCGCCCCAGCCCTACAGCTCGCTCGGTGAGACGCGCCGCGAGAATTACGTTTTCAAGCCGAAGACCGAAGAGCAGTGGATGATGATGTTTGGGCACTGAGCCCGCGAGCGATGGACCCACCCGCGCTTAGCGCAGGGAGGTCGCACTGACCGTCCCGTGGATGCTGTCGGGCGTCTCGGTGACCGCCACCTCGACGACGAGCTCGGTCGATCCGCCGATCGAAACGATGTCTAGGCGCTCGCGTGCCGTGCCACCGAGGATGAGCGACAAGTTGGGCGCAGGCGGGGGCCCGTGGTCGCCGGCCCGGGCGAGCGGGCTTGACGCAGGGGAGACGACCCACACGCGTTCGCCGGGGTGCGGCCGCTTCGCGAACGTCCTCGTCTCGTGGACCGAGCTGTGGACAAGCGGTTCGGGCCACGCACCGCGGGACAGCGCGACACCCGATGCTGACGGTGCTTCGGGGGGCAGGAGTCGGACAATCTCGATGGGTCGTCGTGGTTGTTCAGGGTTGTTCGACGTCATGCTGGCCTTCCCGGCTCCGTGCGCCATCCGACGGGATCGAGACTATGTGCGCGCGGAGGGTGGTGTCATGGGCCGGTTTACCCTCGCCCGTGGACCGATCGGACCAGCTCGTCGAGATTTGCAATCGCGCACGATGAGGTCAGCGAGCACTCAAGTCAGTCGGTGGTTAGCCGATTGAGAGAGGTCGGCGCGGCTATGAGGAGCAATGCGGTGCACGAAAAGCATGAGGAACCCAAGATGACGTCAGCGGCGACGTGGTCGTCCCAGGAGTTCTCCTTGGCGCCTGCGCCCGCCTACGGCCTGCCGTTCTCCTCCGCCGAGGCAGCCCCGGAGGTCGACGAGATCGCCGTGATGGCACCCGTCACCGCGGCGCCGTCCGACGTGTCGCCGGTCGATGAGGCCCCGGCCGAACTGGTTGCAGCGCACGCCCGCATCGCCGATCAGCAGGTGAAGTTGGCCCAGCTCGAAGAGGAGAGCCGGGCCTTCACGCAGTCGCTCCGGCACGTGGCCGCGGCGGCCGAGGAGCTGCTCGCCGAAGCCCGCGCCGAAGCCCGCGCCGAAGCGCTCGTCGAAGCCGCGACGATGCGCGAGGCGGTCGAGCGCGACATCGCCTCTGCGCACGCCGAGCTCGATGCTCGCCGTGCGTCGATCGTCACGGATTCCCGGCGCGAGGCGGATCGTCTGCTCGACGAATCGCGAGCGACAGCCCACGAGCTCGTCGTCGTAGCCCGCTCCGATGCCCGCGAAGCCGTGCATGAGGAGCGGCGCCGCGCGGCCGACGATCTCGAGATGCTCGTCGCGCTGCGCGAACGGATCGCTGACGAACGCAACACCCTCACGGAGTTCCACACCCAGCTCAGTGGCCGGTTGCGCGCGCTCATGCACTCGATGCTCCAGTTCACCGATCAAGACCCATCGCTCGATCTCGGCAATTCGTCCACGTTTGCGTCGACGGTACTCACGGGTCCGCAGCCGGCCCGGTCGATCCCGTTGTCGGGTCCGGTGGAGCTGCCCCGCGCCAATCGAGCAGCGGCCCCTCGAACATCGACGCCGGAGGGCGGCATGCACGGCGACGAAGCGCATTTCGACCGTGCGTTCGACGCGTTCTTCTCGAGCGACGACATCGACAAAGACCCCAGCCGTCGCTGGATCCTCAAGGGCTGACGCCCGTCCCTCAGAGCACGACCGACCGCACCACACAGGCGCGGAGGAAATCGACATCGATCGTGACGCCGAGACCGGCGTCGACGGGCACCGTGAGGGTCCCGCCCGGGCCGAGCACGAATGGCTCGGTCAGGTCGCGCACAAAGTAGCGGTTGCTGGCCGACAGGTCGCCCGGTCGGGTGAAGCCGGGCAACGACGCGACTGCAAGGTTCGCCGCCCGCCCGATTCCGGTCTCGAGCATCCCGCCGCACCACACGTCGACGCCGGCCGCCTGAGCAGCACCATGGATCGCGACTGCCGCGCGTAGTCCTCCGACGCGACCGGGCTTGATCACGAGCGAATGCGCGGCCCGCAATGCAATCGCCGCGCGGGCGCCGTGCAGGGAGTCGATCGATTCGTCGAGGCTTACGTGCGTGGGCCAGGCGGCGCCGCCGGTCGCAGCGAGGTACGCCGCATGATCGACGAGGTCGCCGGCCGCGAACGGTTGCTCGAGCAGATCGACGTCGAGGTTCACGAGGTCGGCATGATCGGCCAGCGAGTACGAGCCGTTCGCGTCGGCCCACACTGCAACGCCCTCGCCGACCGCGGCGCGCACCTCGGCGACGACTGCGCGGTCGTGCCCCGGCGACACCTTCACCTTGACGCGGGTGTAGCCCTCGGCCGCGTGCGCAGCGGCGCGCTCGGCAACGGCGGTGACGTCGTCGTGCATCTCGACGACCACGCCGACCGGCAATGCTGCGCCGGGGCGGCCGCCCAGCATCGCGGCGAGCGAGTGTCCGTCACGCCTGCCGGTCGCGTCGAGCACCGCCATCTCCAGCGCGGCCTTGGCCATGTGGTTGCCGCGGACCGCATCGAGCGATTCACCTCGGCGGGCACGAGGCAGCAGGTGGTCGACGATGGCCAGCCACGCGGCGGCGACGAACTCCGCCGCGTAGGTGGGGGCGATCTCCGCGGCGCACTCACCCCAGCCCTCGGCGCCGTCGGCGGCGCGAATGTGTACGAGCAGCGCGTCCTTGTGCGAGGTAGTGCCGCGGGCTGACACGAAAGGTCGCACCAGCGGCAGGCGGACGTGCAGCAGCTCTACGCGTTCGAGATCCATGACGCAAAGCGTGACACGATGCGGGGATGTTCCGTGCACTGCTGCTCCAGAAAGACGACGCGGGGTCTGTCACCGCCGCGCTCGCCGACGTCAACGAATCGATGTTGCCCGAGGGTGTCGTCGTCGATGTCGAATACTCCACAATCAATTACAAGGACGGGCTGGCCATCGCGAACGCCAGTCCCATCGTCCGCAGCTGGCCGATGATCCCTGGCATCGACTTCGCCGGTCGCCGAACCGATACCGGCGGGCGCGTGGTGCTCAACGGGTGGGGTGTCGGCGAGAGCCATCTCGGGGGACTCGCGCAGAAGGCCGCCGTCCCCGAGGGCTGGCTGGTCGAACTGCCCGCGTCGTTGTCCACGTTGCAGGCCGCAGCCATCGGTACGGCGGGGTACACGTCGATGTTGTGCGTGCTCGCACTCGAGGCCCATGGCGTCACCCCCGACCTCGGCCCGGTGCTCGTCACCGGCGCGGCCGGCGGTGTGGGTTCGGTCGCCGTGGCGATCCTGGCGCAGCTCGGCTACGAGGTGCACGCGTCCACCGGCCGGCCGGAGGAGGCCGACTACCTCCACCTGCTCGGGGCCACCGCGATCGTGCGGCGCGACGAGCTGGCGGGCCCGGCGCGCGCACTCGGCAAGATGCGGTGGGCCGGCGCGATCGACGCGGTCGGCAGTCACACCCTCGCGAACGTGTTGTCGATGACGCACGAGAACGGCTGTGTCGCGGCGTGCGGCCTTGCGCAGGGCATGGACCTGCCGTCGTCGGTCGCACCGTTCATCCTGCGCGGTGTCACGCTGGCTGGCGTCAACTCGGTCAACGTCGTGCACGCCAAGCGGGTCGAGGCATGGCGCCGCCTCGCGTCCGATCTCCCGGTCGAGAAGCTCGATGCGATGACTACCGTGGTTCCACTCGACGCGGTGATAGGTCTGGCCGACGACATCCTGGCCGGAAAGGTGCGCGGGCGCATCGTGGTCGACGTGAACGCATGACCGCCGGTCTCGGCGCGCCTCGCGACCTCGCGGGCAAGGTCGCCATCGTCACCGGCGCGAGCCGCGGTGTGGGCGCGGCCATCGCTGTCGCACTCGGCGCTGCGGGCTGCAAGGTGGTGTGTGCGGCGCGCGCTACTGCCGCCAACCCGTTGCGGCTTCCCGGCACGGTCGACGCGACGGTCGACCAGATCGTCGCTGCGGGTGGCGAGGCGTTGGCCGTGCCCACCAACCTCGCCGAGGAAGACGACATCGTGGCCATGGTGGCCCGCACGGTCGAGCACTTCGGCGGCGTCGACCTGCTGGTGAACAACGCGGCCATCACGTTCGTCGGCGGGCTCGACATCCCCCGCAAGCGCTACGACCTCATCATGAACGTCAACGCGACCGCACCGCTCATCGCGATGCGCGAGGCCGCCCCGCACATGGCGCGCGCCGGCGGCGGATCGATCGTGAACGTGTCGTCGGCTGCCGCGCTGATCCCCGTCGAGGGTCTCATGGCGTATGGCATGTCGAAGCTGGCCCTCGAGCACCTCACGCTCGACGCGGCCCGCGAGTTGCATGCGCAGGGCACCAACGTCAACTGCTTCCGGATCGACGTCCCCGTTGCGTCGGAGGGTTTTCTCGCGAACGCGCCCGGTGCCGACCACGACACCTGGGAGCCGTGTTCGGTCGCAGCCGAGGGCGTCGTATGGATGTTGCGCCGACCCGTCGCCTATACCGGGCGTCGCGAGTCGATGCATGCGCTCCGTGGGCGCGAAGGGATCATGGCCAGCCAGGCCCGCACCCTGTCACCACACGACCCTCCGCTCGACTTATTCGACGGCCTCTACCACTCGTCGGGTAACGACGCCTTCGTCGACGGCTGACGGCCGCGGCTACCGTGTCCCCGGCCCTACGGGATGGGGTCCGAGGAATGAGGGAGACGCTGTGTCCGACTACGAGTGTTTGCTCTACGAAGAGGCCGACGGAATCGCCACCGTCACGCTGAACCGCCCCGATAAGCACAACTCGTTCAGCCCCACCCAGATCGCCGAGATCGAGGACGTGTGGAAGAAGCTGCGCTTCAACGACGACGTCGCCTGCGTGATCGTCACCGGCGCCGGTGAGCGGGCGTTCAGCTCGGGCATCGATCTCACGCACGCCCATCCCCAGCCGGTATCGAAGATGATCATCGACGATCCGATGTTGCGCATCGGCCCGAAGACCAACGACATGTGGAAGCCGGTCATCGCCGCGGTCAACGGCATGGCCTGCGGCGGCGCGTTCTACATCCTCGGCGAGGTCGAGTTCATCATCGCCTCGGAGAACGCCACATTCTTCGACCCGCACGTCACCCATGGCATGCCGTGCATCTATGAGCCGATCCTCATGCTGCAGCGCATGCCCATCGGCGAGATCATGCGCCTGTCGCTGCTCGGGCGCCACGAACGCATGAGTGCCAAGCGGGCCTACGAGATCGGCCTCGTGTCCGAGGTTGTGCCGTTCGACGGCTTGATGGAAGCCGCCCGTTGGTCGGCCGAGGTCATCGCGAGCGCGCCCGACCAGGTGGCGATGGAGTCGACCGTGAAAGCGATCTGGGCGGCGCAACACTCGAACCTCGCGCAGGCGTTCCACTCGGCGCCGCTCTACATCAACGTCGTCGACGGCGCGAGCGGCACCGCCGAGCGGGCCAACAACCTGCGCCACCAAAAGATCGAACCTCGCATCCGCTGAGCGCCGCGCCGCGTGCGGCCTCGCGCGTTGTACGAGGGTCAGGTTGAGGTACGCGATCAGGCGCGCTGGGCGAAGGGGGTCTGGCGCACCTCGATCGGCGCGGCGCCGTTCGGGTCGATCAGTCGGTAGTTGGCGAACACCTTCGCGCCGAGCAGTAGGAACGTGACCATTGCGCCCGCGGCGATCAGCTCCATGGTCTCGAGCGACGTGGCGTTCGCGACCTGGGCGAGCCCCAGCGCACCGAGGCCCACGCCGAGCAGGATCCCCTGCATGTGGGCGACGGCGGCGCGTCCCCGGTACGCCTCGTCGACCTGCAAGTTGAGCGCGGTGGCCATGGTGGTGGCCGTGCCGACGTGCGCGATCCCCATGAGCCCGAGGCCGAGGAGCCCGATCCCGAAGTTCGGCGATACCGCGAGCACGACCAGGCCCGCGGTCCAGAACACGAAGCTCACCATGAGCACGTCGGAGCGGCGGATGCGATCGCCGTAGACGGTGACGAGGAACGAGCCAACAACGGACCCGAGCCCGAAGGCGCCGACGAGCAGCCCGATCGAGCTCGCGTCGTGCTGAAACTGCTTCTCGCTGACCGCGGACGCGAGTTGCACGAGCGAACTACCGAAGAAGCCGCTCACGAGCATCGTCACCGGCACCACGGCCAACGACCGGTGCGCGAGCACGTACCGCCACCCTTCGACGGCTTGCCGCCAGGGCGAGTCGGCTCGCACGGGCGCAGTGGTCGGCGGGCGTAGAACCACGAGTACGCCGATGACGAACAGGTAGCTGGCCACGTTGATGAACAACGTCGCGCCGGGCCCGAACGGATGCAGCACCGCAGTGGCGAGCACCGGGCCGAGCGCGCGGCCGAACGCGAACTGCATCGCGTTGAGACGAATCGCGCCGGCCATCAGCTCGCGCGGCACGAGCATGGGGATGAACGAGTTCCACGCGGGACCGACCATCCCGCCGATGAACCCGTTGACCGCCGCGATGGTGACCATGTTGAGCGGCGTCGCGATGCCCGTGATCCACACGACCCATACCGTGGCGCTCGCGGCCATCTGTACGAACTGCAGGACCAGCAGCAGGCGACGGCGGTCGTAGCGGTCGACGAGCGCGCCGATGCACGCGGTACCGACGACGCACGGGAGGAACAACGCCGCGCCGGTGACGCCGAGCCACGTGTTCGACTTGGTGAGCTCGTAGACGATGTACGGGATGCTGAGCGCCTGCATCCAGTTGCCTGCGTTGGAGATGGCGGCTGCCGACCAGAAGAAGGCGAAGTCCCGGTTCTTCAGTGCATCAAACAAGGTCGGGGATCTCGTCGACCGACAATGCGCGCATCTTCTCGAACCCGACGCCGACGGTGTAGCTGTCCTCGCCGAGGAGCAGCCCGTCGGCGTCGTAGGGCCAGAAGGTGATCATGCGGTCCTCGTAGAGGTACCAGCCGTCGGGATCGTCGACCGGGCGGCCCATCGCCGCGAGCGTCGAGGCGGGGTAGATGATGCGCATGACACCTTCGAGCACCACGCAGTGATCGTCGACGACGAGCCGTTCGACGTCGTACTCGAGCCGGTGCGCGCCCGAGTTCGCGAACGACGCGTAGAACGAGCGCACGGCCTCGGTGCCCTTGGGCCCGACGTCACCGGTGGGCCCCCAGAAGTGGTATTGGGGGTCGGGCGCAAGCGTGGTCATGAGCCCCTCGAGGTCGGGCACGGCCTCGGCCTTCATGTGGGCGAGGACGTTGGCGAGGATGGCGCGCTTGCGGGTGCTCGGCTCCGCGGCGAGCCGCTCCTCGACCTTGCGCCAGGTCTTCGTCTTGTCGACGGCCATGCTCACGGTGGGTCCCCCTGGAGATGCTGCGGGCAACGTTGACGGTAGCCCCGGCGCCGATGATCGTGCTCGGGCTACGTTTCCGCCATGCGCTTCGGGCTCTATTTGATCGGGCGACCGAGCGGCGCGGACCGATCTTCGGCATCGATCGTGTCACCCGACTTCTTGGTGCCGTTGGCCCAGCACGCCGAACAACTCGGCATCGAGTCGATGTTCTTCGTCGACCACATCGTGTTCCCCGCCCGTCAGCAGGCTCAATACCCGTACTCGGCGCACGGCCGCTACCCCTACGACAACGACGAGATGCAGATTCCCGAGCCGCTGATGCTGTTCGCGTTCCTCGCCGGTGTGACGACGACCATGCGCTTCGGCACCGCGGTGCTCGTGCTGCCCCAACGCAATCCACTGCTGCTCGCCAAGCAGCTCGCCACGGCCGACCAGCTGTCGCGGGGTCGCATCGAGATCGGTATCGGTGCCGGATGGTTGGCCGACGAGTTCGCGGCGCTCGGGGTCGACTTCGCCTCGCGTGGTCGCCGCACCGACGAGTACATCGAGGTGATGCGAACCGTGTGGCGCGACGACGTGGCCACCTTCCACGGAGAGTTCGTGTCGTTCGATGCGATGAAGCTCACGACCTACCCGGTGCAACCGTCGGGCATCCCGGTGATCGTCGGTGGCCACAGCCCACCCGCGCTGCGACGCGCCGGGCGCCTCGGCGATGCGTTCTTGCCGGCGATCAACATCGGCTACGACGAGCCCGGGCGCTGGCCCGCCATGTGGGGCGAGGTGCAGCGCCACGCTCGCGAAGCCGGCCGCCCCGACGGCGCGGTCGAGCTGCAGGGCTTCGGCGACACGCTCGACGATGCGCGGCACTTGCACGATCTCGGCGCAACCCGCATGATCCACAACGTGCTCGAACCGGATCTCGAGTCGGCGCTCGCGCACCTCGATCGTTTCGCCGAGAACGTCATGGCGCCGTTTCACGCCGAGCACCGTTGAACATCACGAACACTGGGGGGACCATGCCGACGAAGGACGACGTGCGGGCGCTGCTCGAGCGCTATTGCACCGCCATGAACGCGCACGACCGCGAGCCGTGGCTTGACTGCTTCGCCGATGACGCCGTGCAGGAGGATCCGGTGGGCGCCACGCCCAACGTGGGTCGCGAGGCCATCGGCACGTTCTTCGACGCGAACGACGTGAAGGTCACCCTGTCGGTCACCGACGACCCGCTCGTGCTCGGCCACGAGGTGCTGGCCTTCTTCAAGGTCACCGCCGACATGGATGGCCAGATGATGACCATTCCGCGCATCATCGACCACATCGTCCTCACCGACGACGGCTTGCGCTTCCAGTCGCTGCGCGCCTTTTTCGATTACGCCGAGATGGTCCCCCTCACCGACTGACGATCGGGGTCAGGCGAAGGCGCGGAGGCGGGAGACACGTTCGTCGTCGCCGCCGAGGTAGCGCACCAGCACGCCGAGCACGGCTTCGATGTCGAGGGTGCCGGCCGCGGCCATCTCCTCGAGGTCGGCCCAGTCCTTGGTGCGGTTGAAGAACGCCTTGAAGACCGCGAGGTCGCGACACGCCAGGAACGGGATCTCGACGCCACCGAACTGCTCGGTGGGCGCGCGCGTTGCGGCCGCCACGTGGAAGGGGGTTGTGTTGAAGAACACGTCGATGGGCGTGTCGTCCCACCACAGGCGGGTCTGGCCATCGGCCGCGATGCGTTCACGATCGGCATCGGTGATGACCACCCCGCGGGGGAGTGCCGCGAGCGCGGCCGGGGCGGCGTCGGTCGGCACGAAGAGGTTCACGTCGATGTCGATCGTGCCGCGGGCGCGTTGGGTGCACCATGCGAGCGCCAGCGCTCCACCGAACGCGTGTGGGATGTCCGCGGTGTCGAGTGAGCGGTGGATCGCCACGATGCGGTCGACGAGCGAGGTCATGGGCGAGTCTCGATCAGTCCCGACCGAACACCGGGGCGCGCAGCTCGGCATCGTGGCGGGCGGGGAACTGGGCCGCCAGCTCCAGTACCGCGGCGAGCTCGTCGCCACGGGCCAGGCCGGTACGAGGGTCGGCCTCGATGCGCCGGGTGAGCGTGCCATCGAGCACATAGCCCGCGGCGCGCAGCACCCGGGCGAACGTGTCGACGGTTGGTGTCTTGGCCGCGTGTTCGTAGGCCGACAGCGTGGCGTGGGACGTGCCGGCTCGGTCCGCCAGCTCGCGCAGCGTAAGCCGGGCCTCCCGACGGGCGCTGCGGAGGATGGTGGGTGCGTCCATGTCTCGAATGGTATCTGATCAGATACCAGATGCGGTCGGCGTGCCGCGGCTCGGCGCGCCGTGTCGCGGTCACTCGTCGAGCTTCGACCACACGCGTTCGGGATACAGCGCGACCGCGGGTGCGTAGAGCCACTCGTCCCGGTACGCCCTTCGGGTGAGATAGGTGATGACCGCGGCGTCGTCGAGCGAGGAGGCACGGATGGCCGCGTCGAGTTCCGCGAAACCGGTGGCCTGGTCGGCCGGTCGCACGCCGAGCAACTCGCCCAACTCGTCGCACTCGATCTCGGCCAAGGTCGCGCCGAAGCGTCGCTTGCGATCCATCACCTGTAGCAACACCATCACATCGTTGGCGCGTGACTTCGCGAACAGGTTCGTGAGGTGGGGCTCGACGTCGTGCTCGACCGTATACACGGCAGCGTCGGCGAGGATGTCCTTTTGGCCCGCGTTGCTCGGCATCTCGGGCCGGGCGACGGTGATGCCGGCGGCCTCGGCGATCGATTCGCAGGTCGCGCGATCACCCACGTAGCGGTAGCAGAGGAACCACGCCACCGATTCGCGAGGGTGCGCGTGCACGGTGACCGCGTGGATGGGGATCATGCCGCGCACGTTCTGCTGCACCCGGTAGTACTGCGCCGCGAACTTCGAGTAGGTGATGCCCGACTCCTGCTCGTACAGGTGGAACAGGCCGTCGAGCCCGCCGGACGGGTTCCAGAACTCGCGCACGCAGAAGTTGCCGAGGTCCTCGAGCGGATCTGCGTAGTGGCCCCACTCGAGGTCGATGACCGCACTCACCTCGTCACCGTCGAACATGAAGTTCACCGGCCCGGTGTCGCCTTGCACGAGCGAGATGCGCTCGACGGTGGTGGGAGCGTTTCGGCGCAGCCAGTCGACCGCGTAGGTGATGAGCGGATCGGTGTAGCTCGCGAGGAACTCCTCCCACTGCTTCAGGGCGAGGTCGACCTCGTTCAGCGCGGCTTCGCGAGCGGTGGTGGGCACGTGCGCGAGGTACGGCGCGAGGCCGAGCTCGTCGAGGTCGAGGGTGTGCATTCGCGCCATGACGCGGATGAAGTCCTCCATGACCGCCCGCTGCTGGCGCTTGTCGGTGAGCTTGTCGATGTCGGAGCGACCGCGTACCCGTTCGAACAACGTGCAGCTCAGTGCGTCGTTGCGCCCGTGCACCAGAGGCACCGGGACCGACGTGGCCCAGAGTGCCTCGATGATCTTCGTTTCCTTCAGCAGCGAGGTGGCCGAGTCGAGCCCCACCGGTTCGCGCTCGAGGCGAAGGAAGCAGGGCAGAACCGAGCCGTCGGGACGGGTGATGTCGACCACCCAGGCCTCGCGTCGCGCGACGTGGCGCTCGAGGCGGGTGATCTCGCCCCCGCCGACCCCGGCGATCCATTCCACCATGCCGTCGGGAAGGTCGTGCTGCAGATCGGTCATCGTTCCCCCTCGTGTTGGGGGTCACGGTAGTGGATCGATCAGGGGGCGGATCGGGCCAGACGACGCAGACCGATCAGGTGCACGCGGGCGACGAACAGCGTGGCCCGGCGGTCACCTACGATCGCCCGGTGACCGATCGCCTGCGCTCCGAGAACCACGTGTCGAAGCCCATTCCGACTTACGTCCACGACATCCTCACCGACAAGCCCACGGCCTACTTGGCCACGAACCGGCCCGACGGCCGGGTGTCGGTCACCCCGATGGGGCTGCTGTTCGATGGCGAGCACCTATTGCTCAGCACCACGAAGGATCGCAAGAAGTACCGGAACATGGTGGCCGACGACCGGGTCACCGTGTGCGTGCCGCATCGCAACAACCCGAATCGTTACGTCGAGGTGCGGGGCCGGGCCGAACTCACCGACGACCTCGACCGGTCGTTCGTCAACTCGGTCGCCCAGGCGTACATGGGTGTGCCCGTCTATCCGTTCGACCGACCCGAGCAGGAACGGGTCACCATCCGGGTCATCGCCGAGCACGTGTCGGCGCCCCGCATCCCATTGGCCGACGACCCACCCACCGCCCCCGATTGAGCCCCACCCGCCTTCCGTTTCGCGTTTTGGGTCGTGAGTTGCCCGTGGGGGCGTGCGGTTGGCGACCCAGAAGCGGTGGGAACGGCCGATGCCGCGTTTTGGGTCGTGAGTTGCCCGTGGGGGCGTGCGGTTGGCGACCCAGAAGCGGTGGGAACGGCCGATGCCGCGGGAAGGATGCATTCTGCATGCTCTGGCTTGCGTGGGGCAGGGTGACGTGGTTCTCTGCCAGGAGTCGATCCGGGAGACGATGATGGAGGTTCGTGACGCGGTCACTGCCGAGGTGGTGCGCAACGCGTTGTCGATGGCTGCGCAAGAAGGCGGAGTCGTCGTCGTCAAGGCATCGCACTCGACCTTCATCCAAGAAGGCGCGGACTCCTCGGCGGCGGTGCTCGACGCAACGGGCCGCCTCGTCGCCCAGTCGACCGCGACCACGTTGATGCATGCGGCGAGCCTCCGTGAGTCGCTGCGGGCCCTCATCCTCGAGATCCCCACCTACACGATGCGCCCCGGCGACGTGTTCGCACAGAACGATCCCTTCAAGGGCGGCATCCACGCCAACGACGTCGCGGTGCTGCGCCCGGTGTTCGGCGCCGATGGCGGCGGGCCCTACTACTTCGCCGGCACCATCATCCACGTCGCCGACCTGGGCGGCGGGTACGCGGGTGGCGTGGCGGCCACCGCGCAGGACATGTTCGCCGAGGGCATGAACCTGCCGCCGGTGCACCTCTACCGGGCCGGCGAGCCCGAATCCGTCGTGTGGAAGATCATCGAGAACAACAGCCGCACCCCCGAGAAGGTCATCGGCGACATCCGGGCGCTGGTGTCGGGCGCGAACGTCATGGCCCGCCGGGTCGAGGAGTTGGTCGAGCGCTACGGCGTCGCCGGATTGTCGCAACACGTCGAGGACTACATCGCCTATACCGAAGCGCGGATGCGCGAAGAGTTGCGACGGTTCCCTGCGGGCACCTACCACGGCAGCTTCACCATCGACTCCGACGGGATCGAGGCGAACAAGACGTATCAGGTGGAGGTAGCGGTCACGCTGCCCGGCGACGGGTCGATCCAACTCGACTTCGAGGGCACCGACCCGCAGGCTCGTGGCGCGATCAACGCGTCGTACTCCCAGGCACTGTCGGGCGTGCTATTCGCAGTGCGTTGCTTCCTTGACCCGAGCATCCCCATGAACGAGGGGTGCTACAACACGCTCGACGTCAACTTCCCGCGTGGCTCACTCGTGAACCCGAATCCCCCGGCTGCGTGCGGTGGGCGCATCGTCGTCGTCACGGCGGCGATGGAAGCCATCGTCGAAGCGTTGTCTGTGGCGCGCCCGGACATGGCGCTCGCGTCGTCGGGCATCGTGCACCTGTACGGCATGTCCGGTGTGCGAACCGGCGCGGCGTCGCCGTGGCTTCTCATGGCCATGGACTTCGGCGGCCTCGGAGCGCGAGCCACGTGCGACGGGCCCGACGCGACCGGCGCGTTCGTGCTCGGTGGTCGCACCGCGGTGCTTCAAGTCGAACCGTACGAGGCGCAATATCCGGTGATGATCGAGCACACGCGGCCACGGCTCGATTCGGGTGGTCCGGGCGAACACCGCGGTGGTCTCGGCATCGACACCTCGATCCGGCTGCTCGACCAGGCCGAGTTGGTCGTCCGCGGCGACCGAATGGTGTTGCCGCCCCCCGGCCGAGCCGGCGGGCTCCCGGGCGAAGCCGGGTTCTGGCGCATCGAGCATCCGGGTGGACACGTCGACGACCTTGCGCATCGTCAATCGCACATCCGCCTCGGCGAAGGCGACGTATTCCACATCGGCACCTCGGGCGGCGGTGGGCTTGGCGATCCGTTCGATCGTGATCCCGAATCGGTGGCCACCGACGTGCGCGAACGACGCGTGTCCCGCCACTCGGCCCACCATGACTATGGCGTCGTGGTCGACCATGAAGGGTCGCTCGACATGGCGGCCACGGCTCAGCTGCGAGGTGCACGATGAAGGTCACGATCGGGGTCGATGTCGGAGGCACGTTTACCGACGTCGTGCTCGTCGACGAAGCCGGCGCCATCCACGCGTCGAAGGTGGTCACTACGCCGGCCGATCCGCGCGACGGCGTTCGCCACGGTGTTGAGGTCGCGCTCGCGACCGCCGGCATCGACGGCGCAGCGGTCGAACGGTTCGTGCACGGCACCACGCTCGCCACGAACGTGCTGCTCGAACGGGTCGGCGCGCGTACCGCATTCGTGACCACGCAAGGGTTCGGCGACATGCTCCGCCTCGGTCGCGCGACACGCGTCGGCGAGGCCCGCTACGACCTGCTGTTCGCGCCGTCACTGCCGCCGGTCGAAGACGACATGACCTTCGAGGTCGCCGAGCGCCTCACCGCCTCGGGTTCGGTGCACACCGAGCTCACGGCAGGGCACATCGACGAGGTCGTGGCGCGCATCGTCGAGACCAAGCCCGAGGCCGTGGCAATCTGCTTCCTGCACGCCTACGTGAACCAGGCCCACGAGCGGGCCTTCGCTGCCGCGTGTCGGGCGGCGATGCCGAGCGTGTTTGTGGTGTCGTCGGCCGAGACCTGGCCCGAGATGCGCGAGTACGAGCGCGCCACCACGGCACTGGCCTGCGCCTACGTCGGTCCGGTCATGGCCAGCTATCTCGAAGGCCTGCAGGTGATGCTGCGCGAGATCGGTGTCACGAGCCCGGTGCAGATCATGGACTCGAGCGGCGGCGTGCTCTCGGCTGCGCTCGCGGCGCGCAAGCCCGTGGCCACCATCGAGTCGGGCGGCGCAGCCGGCGTGATGGCTGCCGGGTTCGTCGGCCGCCTCCTCGGTGAGCGCGACGTGCTTTCGTTCGACATGGGCGGCACCACGGCCAAGACGGCGGTGGTGCGCGGCGGCGAGCCCACGCTCACGTTCGACTTCAAGGTCGGGGGCCACACGAGCGGCGGCGATCGCCGCAACGAAGGCTTGCCGGTGAAGACCCCCGTGGTCGACCTCGCCGAGATCGGCGCGGGCGGCGGTTCGCTCGCGTGGGTTGACTCCGGAGGAGCGCTGCAGGTGGGCCCGCGCTCGGCGGGCGCCGTGCCCGGCCCCGCGTGCTACGGCCGCGGTGGCACGCATCCGACGGTAACCGACGCGAACCTGGTGCTGGGCTACCTGCGCGCGGGCGAGCTCAGCGACGGCGTGGTGTTGTCACCCGGGCTGGCGGCCGCGGCCATCGACGAACACGTGGGTGCGCCTCTCGGGTTCACCACCGTCGAAGCGGCGCGAGCCATCCACGACATCGTCAACAACAACATGGTCGCCGCGCTGCGCATGGTCACCATCCAACGCGGCATCGATCCACGCGACTTTGTGCTCATCGGCTTCGGTGGTGCCGGACCCATCCACCTCGTGCGGCTCGCCGAGGCGTTCGGCATCGCGCGCGTGGTCGTGCCGTGGGCTGCGGGCGTGGCCTCCGCGCTCGGCCTCGTTGCCGCCGACCCGTCGGTGATCGAGATCCACGCACACCTGGTGGCCGCGGCCGACGCCGACCCCGATGCGATCACCACGATCTTCGACGACCTGGCCGGGCGCGCGCTCGAGTCGTTGGGTCGCGACGCTGGTGATGCGGAAGGGGTGCAGATGCAACGGGTCATCGAAGCTCGGTACCCGGGGCAGGTCCACCAGCTTGCGGTCGAGATGCCCGACCGCGAGCTCACCCGTTCCGACCTCGACGACGCGGTCGCCCGCTTCCACGAGCTCTACCGCGCCACGTACGGCATCGACACGCAGGCACCCGTGCAGTTCGTGACCTACCGCATGCGCGCCGTGCAACCCGTCGAGAAGCCAGAGCCGTTGCGTGATCAACCAGCGACGTACACCCCCGAACCCATCGGCATGCGCGACGTGTTCTTCGCCGAGAAGGGTGCGCACACGTCGGTGCCGGTCTACCGGTGGGAAGATCTTCGCCCCGGTGCGTCGATCGCGCACGCAGCCATCATCGAAGGCGCGGCCACCTCGATCGTGGTGCCACCCGCGTGGACCGTCACTCTCGACACCATGCGCAACGTGGTCTTCGCTGCCGCGTCCTGACCTCAGGTGCGAAGCTGTGGAATGGTGGCCGCGCCGCGCGCCGCGGTGCACATGGCGCGCGTATCGCACGCGTCGAGGTGATCGTTGACCAGCCCCGTCGCTTGCATGAACGCGTAGACGGTGGTCGGGCCGACGAACTTCCAGCCGCGCTTCTTGAGGACCTTCGACAGCCGCACGCTCGTCGGGGTGGTCGCAGGAACCCCTGAGCCGTGCGCGGGTTCACCCTCGCGCTCGCCCGGCTCGAACTGCCAGATGTACGAGGCGAGCGAGCCGGCTTCATCGACGAGCTCGACACAGCGCTGGGCGTTGTTGATGGCCGCTTCGATCTTGCCGCGGTGGCGGACGATGCCTGCATCGCCGAGCAAGCGGGCGACGTCGCCTTCGTCGAAGCGGGACACCTTTGCGAAATCGAAGCCAGCGAACGCGGCGCGGAAGTTCTCGCGCTTGCGCAGGATGGTGAGCCACGACAGGCCCGACTGGAACCCTTCGAGCACCAACTTCTCGTAGAGGCGGAAGTCGTCGACCACCGGCCGGCCCCACTCGTTGTCGTGGTAACTCACGTAGTCGGCGGTGTCGCCGGGCCACCAACATCGTGCGACGCCGGTGTCGTCGACGCGCACCCACTCGCTGATGTCGGTCACGTCACGCGGGTGCTTCGAACGCCGCGACGAGGAAGTCGGTCACCATGTCGGCGAGCTCGTCGGGCGACGGTTGTGCTCCCACGCGGCGTGCGAGCCACGCGGGCAGCATGTCGTTGGCGAACGATGCGTCGACCACGTCGCGGGCCATTGCGAACCGCACGGCGCGCGCCATCGGCGGCAGTTGTGGCGTGACCTGTTCGAGCGCGTCGAGGAAGCGCCGCGTGTAGGGCCCGAAGTATTTCTCGAGCAGCATCGCTGCGTCGGGGTCGGCGCGCATCGCCTGACGGCAGCGGAGGAATACGCGGCCACCTTCGAGGTGGTCGTCGGCCAGCTCGGCGGATGCGGTGACGAGCACGCGCACCACGCCGCGCACCGTGGGCTCGGACGCGAGCGCGAGGTCGAGCAGTTCGGTGCGCCGGCTGCCGATCTGCTGTGCGCGGCGCTCGACGATCGCGTGGATCAGGCCTTCCTTCGTACCGAAGTAGTAGTTGATGGCCGCAGTGTTGGCCCGCGCACGCGAGGTGATGTCGCGCACCGAGACGTTGCCGATGCCCCGCTCGCCGATGAGCTCTTCGGCCGCGCGGATCAGCCGATCGCTGGTGGCAGCAGTGGCCGAACCGCTGACGGTTCTGCGGATCGGGCGGGTGCGAGTCGGGGCCACGAACGGCGACTGTAGTCGAACAGATGATTCAAACAGATATGTCATCACGGGCGACCGAGAACTACGCTGGTTGGCGCAGTCGCCGAGGTGGCGGGGGATTCCGGAGGTCGTCATGCACGAAGCGCGCATCGGTGTGATCTACAACATGGCGCCGCAGCCACCGTCCGACAAGGACACCACGTGGTTCTCGGCCGGCGCGCTGTCCATTGGGGTCGAGTTCCGCGACGTCAACCCCGACGATCTGCTCGCGCTCTACAAGGATGATCCGGCGCAGCTGAAGGAACTGCTCGAGAAATCGCCCGACGGCGGCTTCGCCGACAACGGCGTGTCGTTGCACGTCCGCGACGCAGCCGACGAGCACGAGTACCTCCGCTTCGACTGCTTCGACAACGAACCGCACTATCACTACATCCACAACTCGACCGAGCCGTACATCAACAACGTGGTCACCTACGACCCGTATGCGCTCGGTGACATGTTGCCCTTCGCCATCGGGTGCCTTCGCTCGCGCCTCCCCGAGATGCTGCCTCGCGCCGGTGCCGCCGATCTGGCGGCGAAGGTCGACGTCGCACTCGTCAACCAGGTCGTCGACGAGGTCGAAGCGGTGGCCGCCCAAGCGATCGAGAACATCCGCCGCCTGCACGCCGCCACCGCGAGCTGACGCCGCGCCGCCATCATCGGGCGCGCCGTGATCCTCAGACAGACGCGACGACCGTGCGGGCGTAGTCGGCGACTGCGGTGCCTTCGAACGTCTTCGCGTTGGCGCCGTACAGCCGCACCACGTTGTCGCACGAGAACGCCCGGAAGTCCGCCGGGCTGATCACGCCGGTTTCGACGAGCGAGTACGCCTCGCCGAGCACGTCGGCCATGACCGGTACGTCCCAGTGCCCCACATCGCTGCCGAGCATCGCGTTGAGCCGCGCTCCGTGCGGGTTGCGTGCCGCATCGAATGCCCAGGCGTTCGTCGTGTCGTCGGCCTCGCACCCGAAGTAGAAGCGGGGCACGAACAGATCCACGAGGTCCTCGGGTGAGTTGATCTCGGCGCGCCAGAAGTCGTCGAGCTCGGCCGGTGCGCCGTCGTGCATGCCGTGCGTCGCCTCGCGGACGTCGTCGCGTGCGTAACGCTCGCCACCGTAGGTCGCGAGGAGCGCGAAGAACGCTTCGACATCGAGCTGCTTCGGATCGAGGCCTTCGATGTTCTTGCCGCCCCGCTTCTCCCAACGCGCCAACAGGTCGGCGAGCAACGTGACGCCCCAGGCGACTCCACCTTCGAGGAACCCGAACGACAACTCGGGGAACCGACGCGTGACACCACCCATGAGCAACGCCTTCGCGGTGGCCTGGTTGGCGTCCGAGAAGCTGCCGACGTGGTTGAACATGTAGTTCGACGTGGCGCGCAGGCCTATGCCCTGGGAGCCCGTGTGGAAGGTGGGCGCGACGCCGAGTTCGACGCAGCGCTTCCACAGCGGGTCGTAGTCGAACGCGCTCTCGATCGCGAAGAAGTCGAAGTACGGGCCGTCGCGGCCGGTGCGCGGAACGTGCGCGGTGAACATCGTGGTGGTGAGCCCCAGTTCGAGCACCGCGTGGTCGAGGATCTCGATCGCCTCTTCGGGCGATTGCATCGGGATGATCGCGGGAATGGTGAGGCGGTCCTCCAGCCCGCGAATCAGTTCGCGGTAGTACGTGTTGTACGCGCGGACGAGCACGTTGCGTTCGTCGGGGTCGGACGTGCGGGCGGTGCCGAGGCCCTGCGTGCCATAGACGATCGCGTAGTCGAAGCCCAGCTCGGGCAGGCGCTCGTGCAACAGCGCCGGCACGAACGCCGTGGCCCGGTCGCGCGCATCGCGCGGGGTACCCCACCACGCGAACGACTTGCCGCTCACGTGGAACTTGCGGTCATTGCTCGAGTCCATGAACTTGTCGGCGTAACGGGCACCGCCGAGCTCGCGGACGAACTCGCCGACGAGCGGGCGGACTTCGAGCAGGTGACCGTCGGCGTCGATCACCGGATGGTCGAGCTGGGCTCGGACCTCGGCGGGTGTGCGATGCGGGTCGGTCATGGCATAGCTCCGGTCTTGAGAGGCGCTGATCGTTTCGGGATGCGAACGGCCAACACCAATGCGAGGACGAACACCGGCATCAGGAAGAGCCACACCTCGTGCAGCTGGTCGAGGGCCTTCGCGCCGACTTCGGAGGTGTCGCCGAGAATGCCGAACGCGGTGGCGATGCCGGCCAGAGCGCCGGATTGGCGGGCCGTCATCAAGATGGCGATACCGACGCCGTAGTTGGTCTCGTCGAGCTCGCGCGCGCCGATGCCGTTCATCATGCTGAGGCCGATGCCCCAGCCGCCGATGCCCGCGACGATCACCGCAGGGAAGAAGTGGGTCCAGTACTGCGGTTCTTCGGTCGGCACGAACTGGAGGAAGAGCATCGTGGCGAGCATCAGCGAGAGCCCGAAGATCAAGATGCTCCGCTCGTCGAACCGCTTCGAGGCACGTACGACGGAGATCGCCGTGAGCGACGCGGCCACGGAGAAGGGCACGATGGCCAGGCCGGACTCGAACGTGGAGTAGCCCCAAACCCGTTTCAGGAACTGCGGCATCATCGAGAAGTTGGCGAATATGCCCGCGGGGATCACGATTGACAGGAGCGCAGTGCGTCGATACGTGTGCAACCGGAAGAGCGCCGGCTCGACGATGGGCGCCGGGTGATGTTTGCACCGCCACCACACCGTGGGTGCGAGGACGAGCACGATCACGACCGCCACGATCACCCGCGGATCGGCGAGGCCCCACGAACGCCCCTGAGCGAGCACCAGCGCGGACGCGCCGAGCGTGACCGCGGCGAGGCCGATGCCCAGCATGTCGGGCAATGACCCGACGATGTGCTTTTCGGTGTCGACCTTCACGGCGATGGTGCGGATCAGCGCGATGACACCCACTGGGACGTGCACGAAGAATGCGCTGCGCCATCCGAAGCGGTCGACGAGGCCGGCGCCGACGGACGGACCGAGCGCACCGGCGACTGCGCCGACGGCTGTCCACATGGCGATCACCCGGGTGGCTTGACCCTTTGGCCACACGGCGAGCACGAGCGCCAGCGACGACGGGAACACGAACGCCGCGCCGAGGCCTTGCACGGCCCGTCCGGCGAGCAGCACGCCGAAGTTCGGTGCGCAGCCACCGATCAACGAGCCGAGAACGAAGAGGCCGAGGCCGACCATGAACGTGCTGCGCCGACCCTTGCGGTCGCCGATTCGCCCGACTGCGACGAGCGACGATGCCATCGTGATCGTGTACACGGTGACGATCCACGAGATCCTCGCGGGAGCGGTCTGTCCGACACCCTCGCCGATGTCGACCAGCGCGATCGGTACCAGGGTGCTGTCGAACGACATGAGGAAGACCGCGACGGCGGCGATCGAGAAGACGACCCAGTGCTGCGGCAGCCTCGACTGCTTCGCTTGCACGTCGCGCGCAACGGTGTCGGTCAACGGAACCCCCCTCGCCAAGATCATTGCACGCTGCATAAGGTTCGACCCAGGGAGAGGGGTGTGACGTGGGTGAGGGGAACGATGCGGCGCCGGCGAGCTGGTCCGATGAGCGGTTCGAGATCAACGATCTTGTCGCGCGCTATGTCGAGGCGGTCGCGCTTTTCGACGTAGCGCTGTACCGGGCGGTCTGGGCTGTCGACGCGGTGTGGGTTGTTGACGGCCGCGGCTCGTTCCATGGGCCGAGCGACATCACCGCGCTGTTCGTGCGGCTGCGCGAGCGCCAGGAGTTCGCGGTGCAGCGCATTGTGAGCGGTCGGGTCGAATTCGGCGCCGAACGCAGTCGGGCCACGGGCCGTTGGGTCATCCACTCGCTCACGCGAACCGCAGGCTCGGGGGCCGAGCTCGTCGGCGTGTACGACGACGAGTACGTGCGCGAGTCTGACGGCTGGCGGTTCCGCGAGCGCGCGTTCACGCCGCTGTATCGCGGACCTGTTGCGCTCGAGGGCGCGGTGTTCGCGCCGCCACGCGCCGGGTGAGTCAGCCGACGAGCTGGCGGGCGGCGCGTACGCCGGCCTGCATGGCGCCTTCGACGTAACCCGTGAAGCGGCCACAGTGCTCGCCGGCCAACGCGATGCGATCGTGGGCCTCGCGTAACGCGTCCCAGTGCGCGCCGACGTGGCCCGGGCCGAACACCACGTAGCACCCGCCGCGCCTCGAGGTAGGAGTCCACCGCCACGTTCCCCCGACGGGTGCGACTCGTCGGCCGGTGAGCAGCGAGATGTCGTCGGCCGCTTGCGCGATCACCTCGCGTGCGGTGCGGGCGGCGAGCAGATCGGCGCGCCCGGCGCCGGTATAGGTGGTGACGAGGCCATCGCCGGGCTGCCACGCGAGCGCGGTCGGCAGATCGGAAGCCACCGCCCATCCCGGCACGGTCACCCCGGGAGTGGCGAGGGTCGCCTTCACGAGGGAGCCGTAGCGCAGGTCGCGCGCGGCATCGCGCCAGGCTTGCGGCAATGCCGGTTCGCAGTCGAGAGCCGCGAGTGCGCGCAGCGGCACTGCGAGCACGACCGCGCCCGCATGGATCGTGGCACCCGCGGTGGTACGCAGCTCGATGGGCGCATCCGCGGACGGGGCGGCCATGTGCTCGACCCGTGCGCCGAACCGCAGCTCCGACGGCGACGGTAACGAGGCCGCCAGGTGCGCGGCGACCGCGGCCAGGCCTTCGACCACACGAGCGGAGCGCCCGCCGCTGTCGAGGACGGCCTGTTGGGCGACGAACAACGCCGACACGTCTTCGGGCTCTGCGCCCAACACACCTTGGATGAACCGTCCGAGCTGGGCGCGCGACTCCGGCGGAGCGTCGACCTCGGCTGCGACTTCGTCGAACAGTGCGCTGATCGGACGCGCATCGAGCGCGCGCGCATCGGGATGATCGTTGGGACGGTCGGCGTCGACGATGCCCGATGCGATCTCGCTCATGCGCTGCCAGTACGCAGTCGCGAGCCGGGCGTCGGCCGGGTCGTTCGCCGGATGCGTCGCCATCGGCGCGAGCTCCCCCTGGCGGTAGGCGTAGAGCTCGCCTCCCACCGGCACAAGGGTGACCCCAGCCCGCGCGCATGCGTCGCGAAGCAACTCGTGGTGTGCGTCGACGAACTCGGGGCCGCACTCGACGGCCGCGCCACCGGCCCATGCGGGGCGCACCGTGCGCGCCCGGCCCCCCGGGCGACGCGTCGCCTCGAGCACGATCACCTTCGCGCCGCGGCCCGCCGCGTCGTGGGCGGCCGCGAGGCCGGCCATGCCCGCACCCACCACGCACACGTCGCAACTGCTGACCGCGTGGCTCGCGACGGCCCGGCTACCGCGTGGGTATTGAGACGCCATAGTGCGCAGCACGCTACCGACGACCTCCAGCCGACCCTCGGGCCGACACCCGGGCCGACACTCGGGCCGAGCTGGTGGCACGCGGGTAACGTCGATGCCCATGGAAACCTGTCGAGCAGCAGTGTTCAGCGGTGACGGAACCTACGAGGTGCGGGAGTTCGCGGTACCTACGCCACCTCCAGGCGGCGCAGTGCTCAAGGTCGAAGCGGTGGGCCTGTGCGCGAGTGATGTCGCACAGCTCCACGGTCACAAGCACGTCCCGGGTGAAGTGAGTCCGGTGGTGCCCGGTCACGAGATCGTGGGTCGCGTGCATGCGCTCGCGCCCGGTGCCGAGCTCGGCGTGACCGTCGGCCAACGCGTGGCCGTCGACCTCGTGCGTCGGTGCGGTGAGTGCGAGGTGTGCAAGTCGGGTTCCCCGTACTGCTCGCAGATGCAGCTCTACGGATACACCCAAGGCCTCGATGTGCGCAGCGGCTTGCACGGTGGCTACGGCGAGTACATGGAGATCCTGCCCAACACGCAACTGCTGCCGCTGACCGAATCGGTTCCCGCCGCGCAGCTGTCGTTGTTCGAGCCGCTCGCGAACGTCATCAACTGGTTCGATCGTGTCGACCTGCTCCCGGGCGAGAGCGTGGTCATCCAGGGCCCGGGCCACATGGGTCTCATCTGCGCCGCGTACGCGAAGTTGCTCGGCGCGGGCACCATCATCGTGACCGGACGCACGCAGGACCGCTTCCGCCTCGATGCCGCCCTGAACCTCGGCGCGACCCACGTGATCGACGTCGACCGACAAGACCTTGTGTCGACCGTCGCCGACCTCACCGATGGACGCCTTGTCGACCTCGCCGTCGATCTCACCGATGCCGCGGTCACCGTCGGTACGTGTCTCGAGCTGGCCCGCATGGGTGGCCGCGTGCTGTGGGCCGGTCTGAAGAACATGTCGCAGGTCGCGATGCTCAGCGACCTCGTGCCGCTGAAGGGGCTCACCGTGCTGGGCGGCGCCGGTTCGACCGCGGCCTCGATGCGCAAGGCCGCCGAGGTGCTGAACGCGGGGAGCTACCCGACCGAGGCGCTGCAAGGCGAGGTGTTCACGCTCGACGAGATCGACCAGGCGATGAACCTGCTCATGCGGGCTACGCCCGGCGAGGACGCCGTGCGCGTGGGCCTGGCGCATCACTGATCCGCACGAGACCAAACCGAACAATCATCCGGAGGATCATCATGCCGTACCCACAGATCGTTCTCGACGTCGCGGCGCGCGTGCGCAACTGGGGCCGCTGGGGTGCCGACGACGAGATCGGCACCTTGAACTTCCTCACCGACGAGGTGGTGCGCAACGCGGCGCAGTGCATCCGCTCGGGCAAGCGGTTCTCCCTCGCGTTCCCGTTGCAGTTGAACGGTTTGCAGACCGGTGCAATTCATGGTCGCGTCAACCCGTTGCGCACCATGGTCGCCATCAACGCGTGCTTCACCGGTGACACCGAGACCTTCTGCACCAGCGACGACGTCGTCACCATGGGCTTGCAGGCCGCGACCCATTGGGACGGCCTCTGCCACGCGAGCTACGGCGGCAAGATCTACGGCGGCCGAGATGCCTCGACCATCAACGAGCACGGAGCGTCCGTGTGCGGCATCCACAAGATCTCATCGCTTACGGGTCGCGGCGTCCTGCTCGACATCGCCCGACTCAAGGGGCTCGACGAGCTCGTCCCGGCCTACGCGATCACCGGCGATGACCTCACCGCCGCGGCCGAGGCCCAGGGCGTCGACATCCGCTCGGGTGACATCATCCTGGTCCGCACCGGCAAAATGGCCCGCGCCAAGGCTGGCGATCTCGCGGGGTTCATGGGCGAGATCGATCCGGCCACGTTCCTGCCGAACGCGCCCGGCATCGGGTTGTCGTGCGCCGAGTGGTTCCACGCCCACGAGACCGCGGCGGTGGCCACCGACACGATCACGTTCGAAGTGTTCCCGTGGGATCCGTCAGCACCCGGCGCAATGATGCCCATGCACTGCCTGCACCTCGTCGAGATGGGCATGACCCAGGGCCAGAATTTCGACCTCGAGGCGCTTGCCGTTGACTGCGCGGCCGACGGCCAGTACGACTTCTTCCTCGAGGCATCGCCCCAACCGTTCGTGGGTGCGGTTGGTTCGCCGGTGAACCCGGTGGCCATCAAGTAGCGGGCCGCCCGCCCGTCGAATCGGCATCAGGGGGTTCGCGAGCCGCGACCGGTACGCTTGGTCCCGGCCGAACTCTCGGCCCGCCCCGTAACGACGTGCCCGCCTCTCAAGCCGGTGCCGAGCGGGTCCATCAGTTGTTCGGAGCTCCCCCATGGCGGTCAACCGCCCCACGTCATCCCCGCAGGCCGTTTTCGACGCGACCGAAGTCTTGTCCCCCGCTGCCGTCCCTTCGTTTGCCGAT
>Ga0114966_10000603_pt1 | contig 34362 bp, 25 predicted proteins | sample M_130207_XF_Meta_FD_87029 | JGI IMG/M metagenome (GOLD analysis project Ga0114966, IMG submission 87029) | Freshwater microbial communities from Lake Montjoie, Canada to study carbon cycling - M_130207_XF_MetaG | ecosystem: Environmental > Aquatic > Freshwater > Lake | place: Lake Montjoie... | reverse complement strand
GAGAACATGTTCCCGTGCTCGGTGACCGCGATGCCCGGCATCTTGAGCCGCACCGCCTCATCGAGAACCTCGTCGATACGGCAGGCGCCGTCGAGCAGCGAGTACTCGGTGTGCAGGTGGAGGTGGACGAACTCAGGCATACATCAATTGCTGAAGGCGAATTGTGGATTGCTGAATGGACGTGCAGCAGCCCCAATCAGCAATTGGCAATTGGCATTTCGCCATGCCTTACTCCCACTCGATCGTGGACGGCGGCTTCGAGCTGATGTCGTAAACGACGCGGTTGATGCCGCGCACTTCGTTCACGATACGCGACGAGATGCGCGCGAGCAGGTCGTGTGGCAGGCGCGCCCAGTCGGCAGTCATGCCGTCGCGGCTTTCGACGGCGCGGATCGCCACGGTGAACTCGTAGGTGCGCTCGTCGCCCATCACGCCGACACTCTGTACCGGCAGCAGCACGGCGAAGCTCTGCCAGAGCCGCTCGTACCAGCCTTCGCGCCGCACTTCCTGCGACACGATCGCATCGGCCTTGCGTAATAACTCGAGGCGCGGACGGCTCACTTCGCCGAGGATGCGGACCGCGAGACCCGGTCCAGGGAACGGCTGGCGGACGACGAACTCCTCGTCGAGGCCAAGTTCCCGACCGACCGCGCGAACTTCGTCCTTGAACAGTTCGCGCAGCGGCTCGACCAGCTTCATCCGCATCCGTTCGGGCAGGCCGCCGACGTTGTGATGGCTCTTGATCACCGACGACTGGCCAACCACCGGCACCGACTCGATGACATCGGGATAGAGCGTGCCCTGGCCGAGGAAGTCGACCTGGCCGAGCTTGTGCGCCTCGACCTCGAACACGTCGATGAAGGCGTTGCCGATGATCTTGCGCTTGGTTTCGGGGTCGATGACGCCGGCCAGCCGATCGAGAAACAGGTCGGCCGCATCGGCGAAGACCAGTGGCAGGTGCAGCCGCTCGAACCGCTTGCGGATCTGGGTGGCTTCGTCGAGGCGCAGCACCCCGTTGTCAACGAAGATGCAGGTGAGGCGGTCGCCGATCGCCTTGGAAATCAGCAGCGCCGCCACGGTCGAGTCGACGCCGCCGCTCAGGCCACATACGACGCGACCGTCGCCGACCTGTTCGCGGATGCGGGCGACCGACTCTTCCACGAACTTGCGCATGGTCCAGTCGCCCGTGCAGCCGCACACCGTGAACGCAAAGTTGCGGATGATCTCGAGGCCGCTGTCGGTGTGGACCACCTCTGGGTGGAACAGCAGGGCGTAGAGCCGCCGTTCGGGGTTGGCCATGGCGGCCACCGGGGCGTTCGGGCTCGTCGCCGAGATGCTGAAGCCGGGCGGCGGCGCAGCGACGAAGTCGCCGTGGCTCGCCCAGACTCGCAGCTCCGTCGGCACGTCGGTAAACAGGACAGTGGCAGGGCCCTCCGCCGCCACCGTGACCGTGGCCGTGCCGAACTCGCGGTGCGAGGCCGGAGCGACGGTGCCGCCGAGGCGGTGCGCCATCAACTGCATGCCGTAGCAAATGCCAAGCACCGGCACACCGAGCTCGAACACCGCCGGATCGCATACCGGGGCGCCGGGATCGGACACGCTCTTGGGACCGCCCGACAGGATGATGCCGGCCGGCTTCCGGTTGCGAATCGTCTCGATCGGCGTGGTCGGCGGCCAGATTTCCGAATAGACCGACAGCTCGCGCAAGCGACGTGCAATGAGCTGCGTGTACTGCGATCCGAAGTCGAGGACGATGATGGTTTGATGGCTCACGAAGGGCCTGCTGTCTGGCGAAGTCGCGGACCCGCTCGAGCCCGTCAGGATTCAGAAAGAGGAACGAGGCTATTATATGCGGTGCATCGTGCGCTGGGTCACAACATCTTGTAGTGCAATTGCCCTGTCAGGGCTCCTGACGGCCTCTCTCCACGCGCAGCCCGCGAGGCCCACAGAACTGCGCCTGTTCCCGGTCGTTCCGGCCTGGAACAACCCGCTCGACGCGGTCATGCCGGCGCCGCCGGCCGCCTCTGGCACCCGCGCGTTCGTCCCCATCGACGGCGACCGCCTGATGGCGTTCGACCTCCAGGCGGGAGGCGCGGTCTGGACGTCGCCGGCCCACCCGCTGTTCGTCCCGGCCACGGGCGACGGTCTGGTCTTCCTGGCCGAGCCTGGGGTCATCACGGCTCGCCGGCAGGACACGGGCGCGGTGGCCTGGCGCATGCCATTTGCCGCGGAACTGGCCGTGCCGCTGGTCTGGGACAACGGCTGGCTCATTGCGGCCGACGCCGCCGGGGACGTGCTGGCCTTCCGCGCCGTCGACGGCGTGCTCATCTGGCGCCAGAGTCTGGACGGACGGGTGCACGCGGCCCCGGCGCTGGCCGCCGATCGGCTCTACGTCGCCCTCGAGGACGGCCACGTCGTGGCACTCGATGTGGCCACGGGGACGCGCCTCTGGTCGCGACGCCTGGGCGGTCCGCCGAACGACATGCTCGCCACTGACGACCGCATCTACGTCGGGTCCGACGATAACTACCTCTACTGCCTCACGGCATCGACCGGTGAGGTCGACTGGCGCTGGCGCACGGGCGCCGACGTGATCGGCGCGCCGGTCACGGACGGCTCGCGCGTCTACTTCGTGTCACGCGACAACGTGCTGCGAGCACTCGACCGGAGGTCGGGTGGTCAGCGGTGGAAACGGGCCCTGCCTGGACGGCCGACACGGGGCGTGGTGCGCGCCGGAGACCTGCTGCTGGTGAGCGGCCTGGCGCCGAAGGTCTCGGCGTTCGCGATGAAGGACGGCTCCCCCGCTGGCGAGATCACCTCGCCTGGCGAACTGGCCGCGGCCCCGTTCGTCACGCTGGTGCGCGGGGTGCCGCAGGTGGTGTTGGTCTCCCGCGATATTGCAAAGGGCACGCGCGTGCTGGCGGTGCGCCGGCTCATCGACCCGCCGATGAACAGCCAGCTTCCGGTGCTGCCAGGCGCCGTCACGACGACTCCTGCCGTGCCCGGCGCGTCCGCGCCTCGCTGATTCGTCACTCGGTGACAGGACGCTCGGCGCGACGCCGGTGCGTCGTTCAGTGGGCGGGACGGAGCGACGAGGCGTCAACCTGGCCGCGTGCGGCTATCCGCTCGACGTCGGCTTCGATGTAGCGCCGGTAGAGCGACACGTAGGCGCCCATGGCGGTCAAACCGATGTACTCGAAGACGAGCCCGCGCAGCAGGAGCGCCGCGAGTTGCAGCGGGAAGACCGCCAGGCCGACGAGCGGCACGAACGCGATCAGCCCGACCCCTGACCACGCCAGGAACGACGCCAACCACGCGGCCCGCAGCATCGCGAACACGATGAAGAAGATGCCGCTCAGTTCGCGCAGTTCCGCGCGGACGAAGCGCGCCACCTCGCGCCCGGCATCGCCGAGGGTCTCGTGCCCCGCCGCCATCGCGATCTGCAGCAGCAGGTAGACGAGGTTGATGGCGGTAATCCAGATCGTCAGTCCCACCGTGGCAATCGCCGCGAGGAAGGTCCAGCCGATGAACAGCACGCCGTTCCCGGCCGCCTGGTAGCCGTAGACGATGAAGGCGAGATACGCGGCGGCGGTGATGGCGTACGCGAGCATCAGGCCGATGCCGAGGCGGAGGTAGGGGTGGAACAGACGGCCGCATCCCGAGATGTAGCCGCGAATCGAAAACGCCGCGGCTTCCGAGACGTTGGTCAGCGTGATCGGACGTCGCTCGATGTCGCCGGTCTGGTCGTGTGCCTCGAGCATCACGGCCACTGTGCCGCCCTTGACGAGGAACATCAGCACCGACCCACCGAACAACGCGACAAAGAAGGCGACGAGGAAGGCGCCGAGCGCGACGGGATGCGCCATGAGCGCGTCGGTGATGGTGGTGAAGATCTCGCGCATACTCCCTTGCAGCAGGTTCGCGAGATCGCCGCCGAGGAGCACGGCGACGAGGATGGCCGCGCCGATGATCGGCACCGCAAGCAGCACCTGGAAGGTCGTCTGCGCTGCGAACTGGATCGCGACCACCGGCCAGTTGGCCGCAGCGAGCAATCCGCCTCGTTTGAGCAGGGGCTTCAGGTCCAATTCGATGTCACTATAACACCCGTGTATCCTGTGGTTGGCCGCCTCCTGTGAGCGTTCTTCCGACATACGCCAGGTCCATCCTACGCATCGTCATCGGCGGCGTGATCGCCGCGCTGATCGTCGGTGCGAGCGGATGGCTCATCGAGCGCTCGCGACTCGGCATCACGGATGAGGCGGCCGTTCACCGGATCCAGCAGGAACTCGGCCGCCGCTTCACCGACGTCGCCGATGCGCTCGCCGCGCGGGCCGCGCATGTCCGGGCCAATCCGGCCGCCATCGCCGGCGCGTCACGCGACACCGCCGCGTCGCGCGCGCTCTTCCAGACCCTGGGCTCCGAGCTGACTCGCGACCTGACTGGCAGTGCCGGCCTCACGGTATTCAGCACGCGCGGCACGCCGCTGGCCTGGGCCGGCCGCGTCTCCGACCTGCCGCGTGATCGCCTCGAGGGACCGGGCAGCCTCTTCGTCTCGCTCGACCCCATGGGTCCACGTCTGGTCCGTGTCGAGCCAGTGCCCGATCCGGCGCGGCCAACCGGACCGCCGCTGGCGGTCGTGGTCGCCGAACAACTGGTGGTCGAACGGACCGACGTCGCCTCGCCAGCCTCGGATACGTTCCGCCTGCCGACGTCCGTCGTCGACGTCGATCTGCGGGCGACGCCAGGGCTGGCCCCGCCCACACCGCCCTACTCATTTGCCATCACGTCGGCCAGCGGCGCCGTGCTCGCCGACGCCGACGTCTCCCCCGCCGATCTCGCGGCCGTGCGTGCGCGGTGGCGCGCGTCGATCCGGGCGGCGGTCATCAGCGTGTTGGCGCTGGCGCTGCTGCTGTGCGCCGCGCCCGTGCTGGAGATGCGCCGCCATACCGCCAGACCCGGCGCCTTCGTGGCGGCGACGCTCGGCCTGGTGGCCATCCTCAGTGCCGGCCGCATGCTGCTCGGGGCGGCGCTCGATCCGCTGGCCGCCCCCTCCGTCGCAGGGCCGGTGGCCCTGCTTCCCGACGCGCTGCTGCTGGCCGCGCTGGTGTGGACGGCACTCGACACCATGGAGCAGCGCCGGGTCTCGCGGCCGCGCGTGCGGCTCATCACCAACGAGCGGATCGCGACGCTCGTTACGGTGTCGAGCTTCGCCGCCGCGGGCGCGGTCACCGCCGCCGTGATCTGGCGTTACGAGCGGATCCTGGCCGCCATCACCGCCGAGTCCTCGCAGGACCTGCTCCGCTTCTCCCTGCATCCGTTCGACCTTGCCCGGCTCGGCGGGGTTGCCGGATTGCTGCTGCTGCACGCCGCGGTGGTCTGGGGCGGATCGGGCATCCTGCGGTTGCCGGCTACTCTTTGGCGCACGACGCAACGACCGCTGCGCCGCGCCATGGTCGTGGTGGCTGTGGCGTCAGGCGCACTTGCCGTGCTGGGGCTCATCAACAGCGGCGACGCCGCGGCGGTGCCGCCCGGTCCGCTGGCGCTGGTGATTGGCGCCGCGGGGCTGGGGGCCGTGCTGCTCTCGCGTCCGCGAGGCGCCGCGCGACGGGCCTCGCAGGCGGCACGCCTCGGCCTTTTCTTCCTCGGGCTCGCGCTCCCGGCGCTCGCGTTGTATCCGTCGCTTGATGCCTACTCGGTCGCGTCGAAGGAGCGGGTCGTGGCGGCGCAGTTCGCGCCGCTGGTGGCGAGCCAGCGCGAGGACCTGCAGCTGCGGCGGCTGCCACAGGCGCTCGAGGCGATCGATGCGACAGCCTCCCTCGCCGAGTTCGTCACCAATTCGTCGGAGGACGCCGCCCCGACCACCGACCGTGCGTTCATCGTCTGGTCGCAGACCGAACTGGCTCGCACCCGCACGACGTCGGCGGTGGAACTGTACGGTCCGAACGGACGACTGGTCAGCCGCTTCGCGCTCGATCTGCCCGAGTACGGCGCCGCCGAATATCGCGGCGGCTCGTGCACCGACTGGGAACTGTTCGAGGAGGTGTCGCCCTTCGGTTCGACCCTGAGGAATGTGCTGCGTGCGAGCCGGGCGATCTGCGTGGACCGCCAACGCGTCGGCGGCATCGTCGTGCGTGCACGGCTCGACTACCGGGCGCTGCCATTCGGGTCGACGCCCAACCCGTACCTCGAGTCGCTGATGCCGCGCGGACCCGACGAGCCAGAGCCGTCGGTTGGCAGCGACGTGGAACTGGTGTTCTACGGCTGGAGCCGCGCGCCGCTCTACGCGTCTGGCGCGAAGGTGTGGCCGCTCGGCGACGAGGTGTTCGGCCGGATGACCGCCTCGCGCGATCCGCTGTGGCAACGGGTCGACCGGGACGGCGACGCGTTCCGCGTCTACTTCTTCAACGACCGCGGCGGCATCTACGCGCTCGGCTACCCCATCGTCACCTGGTTCGGCCACCTCATCAACCTGGGTGAACTGGTGTTCTTCTGCGGTGTGCTCTACACCCTGCTTGTCGCCGGCGCCACCCTGTTCAACACGCTGACCTCGCAGATGCCGGCCAGCGGCCGCGCCCTGTTGCGCGAGATCCGCTCGAGCTTCTACCGCAAGCTGTTCATCGCGTTCGTCGCCGCAGCGGTGGTCCCGGTCGTCGTGCTGGCGCTGGCCATCAGTACCTACTTCGCGACGCAGTTCCGCGCGGGCGTCGAGGAGTCGGCGGTAAAGACCGCCACAGTGGCGCAGCGTCTCATTGAAGACTACGTGGCGCTGCAGCAACGGGGCGCCGGCTCGCTCGACCGCATCGACGACGAGTTCATGCTGCTTGTCCGGCGAGCGATCGACGAGGACGTCAACCTGTTTGACGGTCCGCGGCTGCGCGCCACCAGCGTCCGCCCACTGTTTGCCTCACGCCTGCTTCCCGGACGCACGCCGGCCGACGTCTATCGTGCAATTGTGCTCGACCGGCTGCCAACCACCGTGGTCGTGGAGGCACGTGGCGGATCGTCGGGATACCTCGTGGCTGCGGCGCCGGTGCGTGCCGGTGCGCGCGAAGGGATCGTGACCGTGCCGCAGACGCTGCGGCAGCGCGAGATCGAGCAGCAGATCGACGAGATCGATCGGCGCGTACTGTCGGCTGCCGTGCTCTTCGTGCTGCTCGGCTCGGCCCTCGGCTACTGGATGGCTGAACGCATTGCCGACCCGGTGAACCGCCTTACCCGCGCCACCCGGCGCATCGCGCGCGGCGACCTCGACGCGCGTATCGCCGCCACCTCGTCGGATGAACTGCGCCGCCTGGTGGAAGACTTCAACCGGATGGCCGACGACCTGAAGACGCAGCGCGCCAACCTCGAGCGGACGCAGCGCGTCGAGGCGTGGGCCGAGATGGCGCGGCAGGTGGCGCACGACATCAAGAACCCGCTCACGCCGATCCAGTTGTCTGCCGAGCACGCCCAGCGCGTGAACATCGATCGCGGCCGGCCGCTGTCGCCGGTGCTCGACGAGTGCGTTGCCTCCATCCTGTCGCAGGTGAAGTTGCTGCGGCAGATCTCGAGCGAGTTCTCGAGCTTTGCGTCGTCGCCCACCGCGCGACCAGAGCCGACCGATCTCGCGGCACTGCTCAATGAGGTCGTGGAGCCCTACCGGATCGGCGCCCGTGTGGCCTTCCACGTCGAGGCGGCGCGGAGCCTGCCGCCGGCCTTCATCGACCGCACGTTGTTCGCGCGCGCGCTGACCAACATCATGGAGAACGCGCTGCATGCCATGCCGGGTGGCGGCTCGTTGACGCTGCAGGTCTTCGCCGACGAGGCGGCCGACGCGTCGCGCCGATTGACGGTGGACGTCACGGATACCGGCATCGGCATGGATGCCGACGCGCTGGCGCGCATCTTCGAACCGTACTTCTCGACGAAAGCGACGGGTACCGGACTCGGCCTGACCATTGCTCGCCGCAATGTGGAGTTGCTGGGCGGCACCCTCGAGGTGCAGAGCCAGCGCGGGACAGGCACGACCGTGACGATGAGGCTGCCGGCGGTGGTGTGAGACCGGCCGGAATGCACGTGAGGGCCCGCTGGCGGCAGAACGGCCAGCACCGATTGGAGTGAGGGGGAGCGATGAAGTACAGGCAGTTGGCGGATACGGGCGTGTTCGTGTCGGAGTTGTGTCTCGGGGCTATGACGTTCGGCGGCCGCGGCGGCATGTGGGAAGTCATCGCCGGCCTCGACCAGGCGGGTGTTGATGCGATCGTGCATCGCTCGCTCGATGCGGGTATCAATTTCATCGACACCGCGAACGTCTACGCGGCAGGCGAGTCGGAGACGCTGCTCGGCTCGTCGCTCGCCGGCCGGCGGCAGCAGGTGGTGCTGGCCACGAAGGTGCGCGGCCGCATGGGCTCGGGCGCCAACGATGTCGGCCTGTCGCGCCTGCACATCATGCAGGCGGTCGATGCGAGCCTGCAGCGGCTCGGCACCGATTACATCGACCTCTACCAAGTGCACCGCTTCGATGCGCTGACCAACCTTGAAGACACGCTGCGGGCGCTCGACGATCTGGTGCGCGCCGGCAAGGTGCGCTACATCGGCTGCTCCAACTACGCCGCATGGCAGATCATGAAGGCGCTCGCCATCTCGAAGGAGCAGCATCTCGAGCGCTTCCGCTGCACGCAGTCCTACTATTCACTCGCAGGGCGCGACCTCGAGCGCGAGATCGTCCCGCTCGTCAAGGACCAGAACCTCGGCCTGCTGGTCTGGAGTCCGCTGGCTGGCGGCTTCCTGTCCGGCAAGTTCACGCGCACGGGTGGCGACGAGGCGGCTCGGCGGGCGACGTTCGACTTCCCCCCGGTGAACAAGGAGAAGGCGTTCGACATCATCGACGTCCTCAAGGGGATTGCCGATGCGCGCGGCGCCAGCGCGGCGCAGGTGGCGATCGCGTGGCTGCTGGCGCAACCGGTCACGACCAGCGTCATCATCGGCGCCCGCCGGCTCGACCAGCTCGAGGACAACCTGAAGGCGGTGGAACTGACGCTCACCGCCGAGGAACTGAAGGCGCTGGATGAGGTGAGCAAGATGGCGCCGGAGTACCCGGCGTGGATGGGCGCGGCCGCCAGTGACGATCGCTTGCCCGGGCAGGAGCGTCGCTTCGCGACGACGAAGCCGGCGCAGGGCAAGTAGCCGACGCTGACGACGCGCGGGCGCGGCCTACGGTTGGGCCGCGTCCGGCGCCGGCGCGGGCGCGGCTACGGTGGCCGCTGGCGGTTGCCCGCGATGCCGGAAGCGGGCCAGTCCCATCCCGATGAAGGCCGAAGCCACGTAGGTGTAAGCCATCGCGACCAGGACGATGCGTGGATGCGTCGCGACGGCCATCAGACCCGCGGCGACCAGGAACAGCACCGTGTACGGGCGCCGCATCTGCAGGTCGAGCGTCTTGAAGCTGCGGAAGCGGATCGTGCTCACCATCAGCAGCGCCGGCGTCAGCACCATCACCAACGCGGCGAGCGCCGCACGGTAGTCGGTCAGGCCGTCCGAGAACAGGTAGACCGTCGCCGCGAGCACGCCAGCTGCGGCCGGACTCGGCATCCCGACGAAGTAGCGCTTGTCTCCGCCGCCGGCGCTCTGCACGTTGAAGCGTGCCAGGCGCAGCACCGCTCCGCTCACGAAGAGAAATCCGGAGAACATACCCAGCCGTCCGAGCGGCGCGAGCCCCCAGGCGTAGGCCAGGATCGCCGGCGCGACACCGAACGAGATCGCGTCGGCCAGCGAGTCGAGTTGCACGCCGAATTCACTCGAGGTACCCGTGAGCCGCGCGATGCGGCCGTCGAGCATGTCGAGCACGATCGAGACGCCGATGTACGGCGCAGCGCTCTCGAAGTCGCCGCGCAGCGAGTAGATGATGCACGAGTAGCCGCAGAACATGTTGCCCATCGTGAAGAGACTGGGCAGCAGGGCGACGCCGCGCCGCAAGCGCGGGCGCTTGTCGTGCGATCGGCGCAGGAGGCGTGTGCCGGTGTCGATCGGCGCAGGGTGCGGGGTGCTCATCGGGGCTGAAGGCTCAGTGTAGCACCGCGATTACGGATTCAGCCGCGCGCACGACGGCCCCGACCTCGACCACGATCTCCGCCGTGGGCGGCAGGAAGATGTCCATGCGCGAACCGAACTTCATCACACCGTAGCGGTCACCCGCCTGCACCGTCGCCCCTTCGGTCAGGCGGCAGACGACGCGACGCGCGAGCAGCCCGACAATCTGGCGGGCCACGATCGCCTGGCCACCATGGTCAATCCAGATTTCACTGCGCTCGTTCGCCGTCGCCGCATCGTGCGCGTAGGCGGGCAGGTACTTGCCAGGGGTGTACGACACGCTGGTGACGCGCCCCGACACCGGCACCCGGTTCACGTGCACGTTCATGGGCGACAGGAAGATGCTGATCTGCTGCCACTCCCCGGCCGGTGCCGCGCCGGGCACGGCCGGTCCGGCAACAAGCACGCGTCCATCCGCGGGCGACAGCACGGCGTCGGCGCCCGTGGCGGCGGTACGGTCGGGATCGCGGAAGAAGAAGAGGAAGAACGCGGCCAGCGCCAGCAGTGGCAGCGCGAGCCACGGCGAGACCAGGTAGCCGGCCACCAGAGCCAGGCCGACCGAGACGCCGATGAACGGATAGCCTGCGGGATCGAAACGAAGCATTGCCCCTTAGTCTAAAGGACAAGGGAAGAAGGCAGCACGGCGGAGGCCCGCACGGGGTGGTCTATCTGCTTCCCTTGCCCTTCAGGACGGCCTGGGCGCCGGGCGATCAGTGATGCGCCTGATACTTCAATGCAATCGCTTCCATGCGGTCCTTCAGCGCGAGCTTACGTTTCTTGAGGTCGGCTTCTTCGAGCAGGTCGGGCTCAGACAGGTGGGGCTTCGAGAGGAGCTGGTTCAGCCGATCCTCGAGTTCGTGATGCTGGTCGACGAGGTAGTGGAACTCTTCGCTCGACTGCAGCAGCACTGCCTTGAGGTCCTGTGTCTGGACATTCATGGTCCGCCTCCTTGAAGGCAGGCCCGATCCGATGGGCTGTTACCGGCAGCGCCAGCGTATCGACCCTGTTGACGCCGACCGTAGCACAGCCCGCGCAACCGTTTCAAGCTCGGCCAGGCGGGGTGCGTTCCCGCCACAAGATCAGTGCGTCCTCATCCGGATGGCTGTAGTAGCGGCGGCGCGTGCCAGTCACCAGGAAGCCGAGCTTGCGGTAGAGCGCGAGCGCCGGTTCGTTCGAGCGCCGCACTTCCAGCGTCGCCCGGTGGGCAGCGCGCAGCGCGCCGTCGGCCAGCACCCGTTCGATGATGGCGGTGGCAATGCCACCCTTCCGGTACTCGGGGAGCACCGCAAGGTTGTTGATGTGTACTTCGTCGGGGACCAGCCACCACGAGCAGAAGCCGATGGCCTCCCCCACCGCGTCGCGCGCGATGTAGAAGAACGACACATCGGCGTGCTCGAGTTCGGCGAGATACATCTCGCGCGTCCACGGCCGCGTGAACGACAGCCCCTCGATGCGGAGGATGTCGTCGATCTCGCGCTCAGACTGGAGCGGGTGAACGAAGACGTCGATCATGACCGGGCAGCGTCGGCCTCGCGCTTCACTTCCACGTCGGGCCGGCGGACGTAGAGCGGTTGCGCGCCGGCCGGCGGCGCGATACGCACCGAGTCGGCGCGTGCGCAGGCAAGGCGACCAAGGATGCCGGCCAGCAGCGGCACCGGCACCACGGTCATCGTCGCCGGCCACAGGCCTGCGCAGAGCGGCACACCGTCGCCGCAGACCACCGACGGCATCCCCAGCGCGTCCCACCGGACCACGGTGCCTGGCGGCAGATCGACCATCGGCTCTTCGACCATGGTGAGTGCAGACACGCGGTCCGTGGCTGCCGGCGTGGCGATGTCGTAGACGGCGGTGAAGACGTCCTTGCGGTAGGCGTCCATGCAGGCGGCGACGCGAGCCCCGGCGGGATGCCCCACTGCCGCGGCTTCGGCCAGCCCACGCAGGGCCGAGATCGAGGCGACCGGCTTGCCGTGCACGAGCGCCAGGCCCTGCATGGTGGCGATGCCGACGCGGAGTCCGGTGAACGAACCGGGGCCGGAGGCGACCACGAACAGATCGATGTCGGCGGAGGTCAGACTTGCGGCGGCCAGTGCGTCGAGCAACTCGGCCGGGAGTCGCTCGGCATAGGCGCGGGCAGCATCGCCAGGCCGTTCGACGAGGACCTGCCCGTCGGCCACCACGGCCACACTTCCGGCGCGCGTTGTCGTGTCGAGTGCCAGTACGCGCATGCGTTAGACTACAAGAATATGTCAACGTCGGCGACGCCGGCGATGCGGCAGTATCTCGACGCCAAGCAGCAGCATCGCGACGCCATCCTGTTTTTTCGGATGGGCGACTTCTACGAGATGTTCTATGAAGACGCCCTGCTCGCCGCACGCACCCTCGAACTGACCCTCACCTCCCGCTCGAAGGACGCCTCCGGCGGCGGCATCCCGATGTGCGGCGTGCCGTTCCATGCGGTCGATACCTACATCGCGCGCCTCGTTAAGAAGGGCTTCCGCGTCGCCATCTGCGATCAGGTGGAGGACCCGAAGAAGGCCAAGGGGCTGGTCAAGCGCGAGGTCGTGCGTGTGGTGTCGCCCGGCACCTTCACCGACAGCAGCTACCTCGATGCGCGCGAGCCGGCGTTCCTGATGGCCGTCGCCAGGCACGAGGTCAAGGACCGGGTCACACTCGGCGTCGCCCTCCTCGATGTCTCGACCGGCGAGTTCACCGCCACCGAGTACGTGGGCGCCGACGGCGTGCAGGCCTTCGCCGATGAACTCCTGGTGCTGCGCCCGCGTGAAGTGCTCGTGCCGAGCGACCTCGGCCTGCTCGACATCGCCGGCACCCAGCAGGCGGCGGCCGCGGCCTGGCCGCAACTGGCCGATGCCGGGCTGTCGATGACACCGGTCGACGCCTGGGCCTTCGACCCTGAGGCGGCGCGGCGGGCGCTGCTCGACCAGCTGAAAGCGGGCGGACTCGAAGGCTTCGGCCTCGACCGCAAGCCGGCGGCGGTCTGCGCGGCAGGGGCGCTCGTCCATTACCTGCGCTCCACGCAGAAGGCCGACCTTGCGCACGTCCGCGCCATCTCGTACCGTCAGCGTGCCGATGCGCTGCTGATCGACCCGACGACGCTCCGGCACCTCGAGATTGTCGAAGGGTCGGAAGGTGGCCGCGACGGGTCGCTACTCGATGAACTCGATCGCACGGTCACCTCGATGGGGAGCCGGCTACTCCGCTCGTGGCTTCTCCGTCCGCTGCTCTCCCTCGATGCCATTCGCGACCGGCTCGATGCGGTCGAGGATCTCGCGTTCCGCACGACGGAGCGGGGTAAGTTCCGCGATGCGGTGAAGGGGGTCCAGGACCTCGAGCGACTCGTTGCCAAGGCGGCGATGGGGACCGCCGGCCCGCGCGACCTCGTCGGGCTGAAGCAATCGATCTCGCTCATCCCCCGCTTGCGGACGCTGCTCACCGACCTCCAGGCGCCGCTGGCGCGCTCGCTGGCCTCCCAACTCGACGACCTGTCCGATGTGCGCAACCAGATCGAGTCGGCGCTGGTTGATGACCCGCCGGTGCTGGCCCGCGACGGCGGCTTCACGCGCGACGGCCTCGACCCCGAGGTCGACGACCTGCGCGCCATCAGCCGAAGCGGCAAGCAGTACATCGCCGAGATGGAGGAACGCGAGCGCACGCGCACCGGCATCTCCAACCTGAAGATCCGCTACAACCGCGTCTTCGGCTACTACATCGAGGTCACCAAGTCGAATCTGGATGCGGTGCCGGCCGACTATCACCGCAAGCAGACGATTGCGGGCGGCGAGCGCTACGTCACGCCGGCGCTGAAGGAATACGAGGAAAAGGTGGTCGGCGCCGACGAGCGGATCGTCGAGCGCGAGCTGCAGTTGTTCGAGGAACTGCGCCGTGCGGTCGCGGCGGAAGCGCCACGCATCCAGGCCGCCGCCCGCGCCATTGCCGCCATCGACGTGCTCGCGGCGCTGGCCGAGACAGCCGCCGTCAACAACTACATCAAGCCGCATGTGCACGACGGCGACGAGATGACGGTGGTCGATGCACGGCATCCGGTGGTGGAACGCCGCACCGCCGGCCTTGGCGATGCCTACGTCCCGAACGACATCACGCTCAATGGCGGCACCTGCCAACTGGTCGTGTTGACCGGGCCGAACATGGGCGGTAAATCGACCTATCTCCGCCAGACGGCCCTGGTGTGCGTGATGGCGCAGGCCGGTTCATTCGTGCCGGCGCGCGAGGCCAAGCTTGGCCTCGTCGATCGCATCTTCGCGCGGGTCGGTGCGTCCGACAACATCGCCCGCGGCCACTCAACCTTCATGGTCGAGATGCAGGAGACGGCCAACATCCTGCACACCGCGACCTCGCGCAGCCTGGTCGTGCTCGACGAGATCGGTCGCGGCACGGCGACCTTCGACGGTCTCAGCATCGCCTGGGCGGTGGCCGAGCACCTGGCGACGAACCCCAAAGTCCGGCCGAAAACGCTCTTCGCCACGCACTATCACGAGCTGACCGACCTGGCCGACTCGACGCCGGGCGTGGTGAATTTCCACGTCGCCGCGCGCGAGTGGAAGGAAGACATCATCTTCCTCCACAAGATCGTGCCCGGCCGCTCGGACCGGAGCTACGGCATCCAGGTGGCGCGCCTTGCCGGCTTGCCGCGCTCGGTCGTGGAACGGGCGCGCGAAATCCTCACCGCGCTCGAACGCGACGAACTCACCCGCGGCGGACGCCCGTCGGTGAATGCGACGCCGAACAGCTCGCAGCAACAGCTGGGCCTGTTCCAGGCGCCGATCGTCGACAACCCGTTGCGCGACAAGCTCGCGGCACTCGACCTGGATCACCTCACGCCGATGGAAGCGCTCACCCTGCTGGCGGCACTCAAGAAGGAGGCGCAGGCGTGAGCCGGCCGACGAGGTTGGCGCTCCTGACGCTGGCCCTGGCGGGCTCGGCCTGCCTGCACCGTCCTGCCGACGACCCGAACATGCTCATCGTGTCCATGACGAACGGGCCGAACAACCTCGACCCGCGGTACGGCACCGACGATGCGTCGCAGAAGGTCCACCAGCTGATCTTCGACAACTTCATGGAGTTGGACGACCACCTCCGCGTGGTGCCGAAGCTCGCCGAGTCGCTCGAACACCCCGATCCGCTCACCTACCTCGCCAGGCTCCGGCACGGCGTCCGCTTCCACGACGGCAGTCCCCTGACGGCCGACGATGTGGCCTTCACCTTCAATCAGTTCCTCGACCCGGCCTTCATCTCGCCGCGCAAAGGCGGCTACCGCGAACTGCAGTCGGTGGTGGCGCGCGACCCGTACACGGTCGTCTTCACGCTGAAGCAGCCGTTCTCGTCGTTCCCGATCAACCTCATGATGCCGATCCTGAAGAAGGGGTCCGGAGCCGACGTGCGCGAGCACCCGATCGGCACGGGTCCCTACCGGTTCGTGCGCTATGCGGTGGACGATCACCTGGAACTGGCTGCGAACCCGGACTACTGGGCGGGCGCGCCGAAGAACAGCGGCCTCATCATGAAGATCGTGCCCGACGATGTGATGCGCGGGCTCGAACTGAAGAAGGGCACGCTCGACATGGTCGTGAACGATCTCGCGCCCGACATCGTGCACCAGATGCGTGCTGACCCGAGGCTGCAGGTCGTGCAGGGTCCCGGCGTCGACTACCAGTACATCGGGCTGAACCTGCAGGATCCGAAACTGAAGGATGCACGCGTCCGTCGGGCGCTCGCGTATGCCATCGATCGTGATGCCATCGTCGAGTATCTGCGGCGTGGCCTCGCCGTGCCCGCCGTCGGCATGCTGTCGCCGCTGTCGTGGGCAGCCGCAGCGGATCTGCCGAACTACGCGCACGACCCAGCGAAGGCGATGGCGCTGCTCGACGACGCCGGGCTGCGCGACCCGGATGGTGACGGCCCAGCCCCGCGACTGACGCTCACGCTGAAGGTGTCGAACACAGAGTTCAATCGCCTGCAGTCGTCGGTGATCCAGCAGGACTTGCGCAAAGTCGGCATCGACCTCGACGTGCGTACCTACGAGTTCGCCACGCTCTACGCCGACGTGCTCTCCGGCAACTTCCAGTTATTCACGCTGCAGTGGACGGCTGGCGCCCTTGCCGACCCCGACATCCTGCGCCGCGTCTTTCACTCGAAGCAGGCGCCACCGGCCGGGTTCAACCGCGGCCGCTACAGTAATCCCGAGGTCGATGCGGCCCTCGACGCCGCCGGGGATGCGCAGGACCCGGCGCAGCGCCTCGAGCTCTTCGCACAGGTGCAGCGGCTGATCGCGCGCGATGTGCCCTACGTCAGCCTCTGGTACAAGACCAACGTCGTGATCGCGCAGCGGAACCTCACCGGTGTCCACATCACGCCGCTCGCCGACTTCTACTTCCTCAAGGATGTCGCCCGGGTTGCGGCCGCTGCGAATTAGGCTGCTCACTGTCGCGACGGTGCTGGTCCTGCTGGCCACACCTGCGAGAGGCGCCGGCCTGCTCGATCCGTTCCTGCGATTTCGCCAGGTGCGGACCGCACACTTCACCATCTACTTCCATCAGGGTGAAGAACGGCTCGCCGCCCGTCTGGCCGCGATGGCGGAGGAGGTGCGCGTCAAGGTTGGCGGCGCGCTCGGCACCGAACCTCCGGCGCGCACGCACGTCATCCTGGCCGATCAGTCGGAATCGGCGAATGGCTGGGCCACGCCGTTGCCGCGCAACACCGTCTTCCTGAACGCGGCGGCACCGTCTGGCGCCGACTTCATCGGCAGGACCGACGACTGGCTGCGACTCGTCTTCACGCACGAGTACACGCACATCGTGCATCTCGATCGAACGCGTGGCGTGGCGCGCCTCGCGCGTGGCGTGCTTGGACGGTCTGCCGTCGCCTTCCCGAACCTCTGGCTGCCGCAGTGGCAGGTGGAGGGGCTGGCGACATTCGAGGAGAGCGTGCTGACCGGACAGGGCCGGCTGCACGCCGGCGACTTCCGCGCCATCGAGCGCGTCTCGGCCACAACGGGAGCCACGCTCAGCCTCGACCGCGCCAGCGGCGGACTGGTGCGCTGGCCGGGCGGTCACGCCGCGTACGCCTCAGGACTTGGCTTTCACGCCTACCTCGTCGACCGGTTCGGCGAGGCGTCGCTCGGCCGGCTCGCCACCGCTACCGCCGGTCGTGTGCCGCTGTTCGGCAGCGGTGCCTTTCGCGGCATCTACGGTCAGTCGCTCGGTTCCCTGTGGCGCGACTACGCGGCGGCGCTGGTCGCTAGCGCACCGGCGCGTCTGGCCACGGATTCAACACAACTGACGCATCGCGGGTACGTCCAGGCCGGTCCGCGCTTCGTGCCCGCGGCCTGCCCCTCGTGTCCGGCCACCGTCGTGTATGCGTCGCAGTCGCCTGATGGTTTCCCTGACCTGCGTTCGGTGGGCATCGACGGCACCGGCGATCGGCAATTGACGACGCGGTACCTCGGCTCGACGATCGGCGTGAGCGACCGAGTCCTCGTGTTCGATCAGCAGGAGCTGCATCGCGACGTGGCGATGCTCAGCGACCTCTACGCCCTGGATCGGCCGAGCGGCACGGTCACGGCGCTGTCGCGCGGCGCGCGACTGCAGGACCCCGACCTGTCGCCCAATGGCCGGTTCGTGGCGGCGGTGCGCGAGGCGCGCGGCCGGCGCGACCTTGTCGTGGCTGAACTGCGGCGTGGGGCGGACGGTCTGACGCTGTCGGCCGCGCAGACGCTGGCGTCGGAGTCCGACACGCAGTTCGGCGCCCCGCGCTGGTCCCCCGACGGGCGGTTCATCGCGGCCGAGCGACACCGCCTCGGCGCCCTCCCCGACGTCGTCGTGATCGAGCATGCGACAGGCGCGGTGCAGCACACCGTCGCCGACCGGTCGGCGCGCATCGTCACGCCCGCGTGGCGACCAGACGGCCGTGCCGTCGTCGCCGCCGCCGACTTCGATGAAGGCTGGTTCGAGCTCTACGAATTCGCCCTCGATGGCAGGCCCGAGGCTCGCCGCCTGACACGCACGACTGGCGCGCTGTGGCCAGACGTCTCTGCCGACGGCCAGCGCCTGACGTTCGCCGGTTATACCGCGCGCGGCTACGACGTCTTCGTCGCGCCGTATCAGCTGTCTGACGAGCCGGCGCGTGCCCTCCTCGAATCCGCGCTGCCGCCATCGCGACCGGCCGCGTTCGAACCGCTTACCTCGACCGGCTACTCGCCGTTTTCGACGCTCGCGCCCACGTCCTGGACGCCGCTGCTGGTGGCCGCGAGCGATCAGACCCGGGTCGGAGGCACCGTGTTCGGCGGCGACGTGCTGGATCGCCACGCCTACGGCGTCAGCTTGTCATGGCTCGTCGATGGACCGTCAGTCGTGCCTCCAGTGCGGGCTGCCGTCCCCGACTGGAGTGCCGTGTACGCCTACCGGCGATGGACGCCGTCGTACTTCGGCTCGGCGTCACGCGAGACGCTGTTCCGGCGCGTGCGCCTGAACGCGTCGTCCTCAGCCGTCGAGGTCGCCGTCATCCAGGAACAGCAGCAGGCCGGCATCCTGCTGCCGCTCGTTCACGTGCGGACGAGTGCACAGGCGCTGGCCTCGGTCGTGCGCACCGAGAGCCGCTACCGCCTCAGCGCCGGAGATCGCACGTCGACCCTCGTGGCGGCGCGAGCCGCCCTGGCGCGGGACACGACGCAGCGACAGGGCTATTCGATCAGTCGCGAGACAGGGCTGAACACCGGTGCCACCCTCGAACTCGCGCGAATGGCGCTTGGCTCCACCGCCAACGCCACGACAGCCACGGCCGATGTGCGCGCGTACCTGCCTGGCGCCAGCCTGCACCATGTGGTGGCGCTTCGCGCGGCGGCCGGGTCGTCGACGGGGCTGGACCTGGCGAGGCAGGCGTTCCAGGTCGGCGCCGCTAGTGCCTCACCCAGCGTCATCGACTTTGGCAGCTCCGCGCTCGGCCTGTTTCGTGGCGCAACGCGAGGGACGCCGAGCGGCAGCCGGCTGCTGGTGACCAACGCCGAATACCGTCTCCCGCTCGCCATCGTCGAGCGGGGCGGCGGCACGCTGCCACTGCTGATGCGGACGCTGCACGCGTCGGTCTTCGTGGATGCGGCGCGCCTGCGCGGCAGTCCTATTGCCTCCGACGAAGGCTGGCGCCGGGCCGCCGGCGCGGAACTGTCGACGGACGTGGTGATTGGTTACGTGTTGCCGATCGCGGCGTCGGTGGGGGTGGCGTGGTCGGATGGTGCGGGCGGTTCACACGGCGCCACCCTCTACGCGAGACTGGGCCGGGCGTTCTAGGACGGTTTCGAGATCGGTGTAGTGTCCGCCTTCAGGCGGACCCCAGAAAGTCCGGCTAAAGCCGGACACCACGTACTACACCGAAACCGAAACCGCTCCAGGTCGCGGATCAGCTCGTTTTCTTGAGCTGTTCGAGTTCCTTCTTCGCGTCCGCGGCGAACTGCGATTCCGGGAATTCGGCCACCAGCTTGTTGAACGTCTGTTCCGCCTCGGTGCCCTTGCCGGCCTCGACCTGCGTGCGTCCGAGGCGCATCAGCAGTCCGTCCACCGGCAGCGGGCCGTCCTTGCGCTGGGCGAGATCGCGGAAGGTGGCGATGGCCGGCTCGTATTCGCCGCTCTGCGCCTGCGCTTCAGCGAGCCCCAGCTTGGCCATCTGTGCGTAGAGACTGGTGCCGCCCGTGCCGATGACCTGCTGGAAGGTGTCGGCGGCGCTCTTCGGCACCCCAAGCTTCAGGTAGGTGGTGGCCTGGCGATAGCGCGCGTAGATGCCCGCGTCGCTGTTCGGGAAGGCGTCGGCCACTTCCTTGTATTTCGTGAGCGCGGTCTGGCTCTTCTCGCGTTCTGAGACGAAGCTCATGCCGGTGGGCGCCTGCGTGCCGAAGGCGGCGGGCGGTCCGACACGCGCTTCCTCGACGCTGAGTGCCGCCGCCAGTTGCGTGGCGGCGCGCGATTCGTTGCGCCCCTTCCATGCGCTGTAGCCCCCGACGCCGGCCAGCACAACGACGACCGCGACGATGATGCCGAGAATGGGGCCACGCTGTGCCGCGACCATGGTGCCTGCACCGGCGGTCAACTGGGCCAGTTCGTTGTCCTTCAGGTGATGACGCTCTGTACTCTTCATAAACGTGTCTGGTCCCCGCCCATCGCTCGCGACCTGAATGGTGCGCCCGGGCAGAATTGAACTGCCGGCCCCCCGCTTAGGAGGCGGGTGCTCTATCCTCTGAGCTACGGGCGCCTCTGTTCGAAACGCCTCAGTTTATCAGGGCAAGCGTCTCCGTACGTAGAAAAGGCGGTGGGCCGTCCCCCGACGACCACACCGCCCGCCGTCCACCGACCCGAGGGTCCGTGAACGCTCAGTAGAACTTGCGCGCCAGATTGAAGCCCAGGTACCAGTTGTCGGTGGTGAACGCGCCCCGTGCCAGCGACGCCGGCATGGTCGCGAAGCCGTTGCTGATGTTCAACTGGAACATGTGGCCGCCGGCCCGCTTCTCGATACCGAATGTGGCCTGGTTCGAGTTCGGTTTGAAGCCGCTGATGCGCGGTGTCACTTCACCAATCACGTAGACCGTGGGACGGATGCGGATGCGCGCGCCGATTCCGAGATTGATGGTGTCGTTGTCGTCGACCAGTTCCTTCGGCAGCGTGTTGGTGTTGTTCACCCACGTCGGCTCGACATATAGCGCGGCGGCGTCGCCGAAGCGGTGCGAGATGACGAGGCCGACCGACGGCGAGTAGCTGTCCTGGAAGTTATTGGTGCCTTCGACACCGACCCTGGCCGACAGGTCGAGCGGCAGGCTACCCTGACGCAGGAGGCTGTACTGCCCGAACAGTTCGATCGTCTTGTCGTTCGTGCGGTAGAAGCCGACCTGCCCGCCCTTGATGACGCCGTAACGGAACTCGAGCCCCATCTGGGCGCCGGCGTCGAGACCGAACAAGTCACCGATGCCGCTGTCGTTCAGCGGACCATTGAAGCGGTGTGTCAGGCGGAACGTCATCTTGTTCTGCGGCAGCCGCATGTTCGTCGAGAGGCTGCCGATCGTGAAGTCCGGCTCCGCCGGCTTCAGCACCGTAGCGTCGTCGTCCTGGGCGAACGCCGCCGGTGCCAGGCAGAGGCTCAGGGCGGCAGCGGTAAACAGTCGTGCAAGTGAACGGTTCACGGAGTTCTCCTCGAAAGCTAGTTGCGCGGCGCGCCGAGTTCGATCCAGCGCTTCAGGATCAGGACCTGGCCATCAGTCATATACGGTGGGCCGTTGCGCGGCATCCGTGTACCGACGATTCCAGCGCGTCCCTCGATCTTGTGCACGACGTAGCTCGCCTGCGGGTCGCCCGGGGTGACGCGCTTCAGAGCCGGCACCTGTGTGGAGCTGACGTTGACGAGTTGATCGTAGGCCGCGTCGTGCAGCAGGTTCAGGCCGCCGGCCGGGTTGCGTCCGACGTTGGTGTGGCACGACACGCAGGAGTTGCGGCCCGCTGAGTCAGTGAGTTCGAAAATATTGGCCTGGAGGCTCGAGAAGGTCGGCTCGAGGCCGGGCGTCGGCCCCGCAATGCTCGAGAGTTTTTCGTCGCACGCCGCGGCGCCGAACGCCAGGGTCAAGGCCAGAAACAGCTGTCGTGATCTACGCATGGTCCTCCTGAGACATGTGTGGTCTGTCGATCAGGAGGGCAAGAGCGATGCCCGGCGCCGCATCGAGATTCCCGAGGAAATTCAGGTGTGTTCCGCGGCCGAGTTTACCGGCGGCGTAAGCGGGTCACTTCCTGCGTAAGCGGGCACACCGAGGCGCGAGCGGCGCAGGAAGAACGAGGCCACGATCGCCAGAAGGGCAATAGAAAGCCCCGCGAACAGCCCCGGCGGCGTAAATCGAAAGGCGTACTTCCCGGTTGTGCCTGGCGCCAGAGCCGCATGCATGCCGCTCGTGGAATCGGGACGGACCTCGCCGAGCGCGCTGCTCCATCCTGGCGCCGCGTTCTGATTCAGGCGCACGACCGTGGCATCGCGACCAGCGGCGACCGAGAAGTCGACACGATTCGGCGTGAACCGCACATCAAACACGCGCGAGTCGCTGCCATCGATCTCAATGAGCGGATGGTCGGGCGTAGCCGACCTCGCCAGTTGCAGCGACTCGTAGCACCCCCAGAAGCCGCTGTCATTCATCAACCCGTGCAGCATCGGCGAATCAGTGCTGTAGGCGTTGCTCGTCGTGTCCACCGGCAGCGGCGTCGTCGGGCCACCGCCGACGCGGAAGCCGCGTGTGAGCGGCGCCAGGCTGAACACGCCAGGGAACTGTTCGCGGGTCTGCAGCGCGACGTCGAGTACTGCGACCACGCCGATCAATGCGAGCAGCACCGAGGCTGGACGGGCCATGCGTACCTCGCCCGCCGCAACGTTCCAGGCCCACCCGGCGGTCGCCGTCCCGAAGAGGACGAACGCCAGGGTGTAGCGGCTCGGGATGCGGAAGCTGGAGAACAGCGGGACGTATCGCGCGAGCGATGCCGGCGCCCACGCACTGAACTCCCCTGCCGACAGCAGCAGGAAGGCCAGCGCGGTGAGCGCCAGCGACAGACCGAGCCAGCGTTCGCGCGTGCCCGGCATGACGAACGCCAGCAGCATCGCGCCGCCGATGGCGGCCACGGCGACGCCACCGATGTAGTTGCCGTACTCGTACCAGCCGCTGCGCTGGTGCTCGAATTTCAGCCCGCGGTTCTGGTAGCGATCGAGGTAGGTGCGAAGCACCATCTCGGAGTTCATCGCATCGGGGTGGTCGATGGTCGTGCGGGCGTCGACGAAGCGGTCGCTGTTCACGAACAACGTCACCGGCAGCAGTTTGGGGGCGGCGTAGGCGCAGCCGAGCACACCTGCCAGCAGACCAATGGCGAGCGGACGCAGGCTCCGTGTGCCGATCGCCGCACTAACGGAGAAGATGCCGACCCCCGCTACCGACATCGGCACCGCATGCAGCGCGCCGTTGTAGATCATCAAGGCCAGCGGCAACGCGGCGTAAATCGCATAGCGAAGGGCGCCGGTCCTGATGCCGCGGATGAGGAAGTACATCTGCAGTGGCAGGTAGAGCACGGGAAGGAAGACGCTGTGGCCGACGGCCAGGTGCATCGCCATCGCGCCGGACAGCACCGAGATACTGGCCAGGCCGATGACCACGGCCCGCGCGCGGACGCCGATGGCGGTGAGCAGCAGGTGCATGCCCGCCAGCCCCACCCAGTAGTGCAGCGCGATGTTGATCTTCATCGCGAGCGGCAGCGACATCACCAGCGAGAGCGGGAAGACCGGCGACAGCAGCGGAATTTGCGGGTTCTGCCAGAGGACATTGCCGCCGCAGTACCACGGATTCCAGAACGGCAACTGGCCGTATTCGACGACGCTCTTGATGACCGAGCCGTAGTAGAAGAGGTGCTGGTCCCAGTCGTGCGTACCGAGGCCGTTCGGCGAGGCGAATAACGGCGCGCAGTACCATGCCGCAATCGCGGCATAGAACAGGTATGGCGCAGCCGTTCGCAGGCGGTCGGGGGTCATCGTCCGGTCAGCGGGCGATCAGTACTTCAGCACCGAGTGCAGCGTCTGCCCGGCGAGCTTGTCGCGGCCGTTCAGCCCGACCAGTTCGATGAGGAACGCGAGCGCATGCACCTGACCGCCGAGACGGCCGACGAGGTCGGCGGCGGCCCTGGCCGTTCCACCCGTCGCGAGCAGGTCGTCGACGATCAGCACCCGCTGCCCCGCCTTCACCGCATCGTCGTGGATCTCGAGCGCGTCGCTGCCGTATTCGAGGTCGTAACTCACGCGCGTCCTGGTTGACGGTAGCTTGCCCGGCTTGCGCACCGGCGCGAACCCGGCGCCCAGGCGATCGGCAACGGCGGCGCCGAAGATGAAGCCGCGGCTCTCGATGCCCACGACCATCTCGATCCCTTGACCGATGAACGGCGTCGTCAGGCTGTCGATGGCGTCGCGGAGGCCGACGGGGTCCTGCAGCAGCGTGGTGATGTCGTAGAACAGGATGCCGGCCTTGGGAAAGTCCGGAACGTGGCGAATTTTGCTCTTCAGGTTGTCCATGCGTGAATGTGCTCGCTACCGGACCGAGAAGCCGGTGTCGTGACCGGTCGCGCCGATGTCGGTGGTGTCGATCGCGTCGACCCGCGCTGCAGGCGGCCCCTGCCTGACGTGCCGCTCGAACCGTTCGAGCGCGTCGAACTCCCCTTCCGCATGAATCTCGACCCGGCCGTCCGCCAGGTTCTGCACCCAGCCGTGCAGCCCTTCCACGGCGGCGGTCCGATTCACGAAGAACCGGAACCCGACGCCCTGAACGCAGCCGCTGACGATGTAGGAACGCGCGAGGCGCATGCGTGTGAGGAGACGCGGCGATTATAGCGCGTCAGCGCGGCTGGCCTGGCGTCTCCGGCACGGCGACGATGAAGCGGGTGCGGTCGCCGGAGCGCCGCCACAGGGCACGACCGGAGGTGACCCATCGTCCCTCGCGCTCGTAGGCGATCTTCATCGGCACACCGGCCGCCCGCAGCGCGTCATACAGCGGGCCGGTCATCACGATGAAGTACGGCTCCGGGCTCGAGAAGAACTGGCGTGCCTCCTCGTCGCTCTCGACCACCGTCACCTGCCGTTTGACATAGAAGCGGTAGGCGGTGTTCCAGCGATTGAGCCGGAATGTCGCGATGCGGTCCGCCGGCGCGGCCTGCGCGGCCACCCACCTCGCCACGTCGGGCACCACTTTGCCCTCTTCGAGCGTGGGAATGACCCAGCCGACGGCGCCGGCATAGACGATCCCCATCGCGACGATCGGCGCCACCGGGATGGCCGGCAGCGACCGACCGCTCCACGTCGACCAGATCGCGACGCTGCCGGCAACGAGCAATGCCGCCGGCACCACCAGGAAGCCGCGGTCGAGATTGAGCAGTACGAGCGACGCGTAGGCGATGAGCGTGCCGGCGATGAGCAGCGAGGGGCCGATCAGGCGGATGCCCCACCGCATCGCCGCCGACATCGATCCGGTCTCCCTGGCATCGCGCCAGGCGCGCGCGCAGATGATGCAGAGCGCCGGCGAGGTCGGGAACACGTAGTGGTCGAGCTTGAAGTGAGAGAGCGAGAAGAAGCCGATGATGGCGACCACCCACGACCACAGCAGCACGTCGACCAGTGGGAGCGGTTCGTGCCGGCGGACCGCCTGGGCCAGTTCCGCGACGCGTGCCAGCACCATCGGCGTCCACGGCAGCATGCCGACGGCGACGATCGACAGGTAGAAATACCACCCGGGCTGTCCCGCGTACATCGGCGTGGCGAAGAGGCGGAGGTTCTCGTTGAGGATGTAGCCTTCGACGAACTCGCGGCCGAAGCGCGCCAGCATGTAGAGCGGCCAGGGCAACCCAGGCAGCGTGGCGATGATCGCTCCCTGCACCCAACGGAGGCCGAGCAGTTGCCGTCTGGCGTCGCTCGAGACCAGCGACGCCAGGCCGAACGTCACGCCGCACAGCACGAGGGCGATCGGTCCCTTCGTTGCATTGGCGAGGCCGATGAGGACGTAACCCGCGTACTCGAGCCCCCGGCGTTTCTTCAGGAGGGCAACGGTGACGGCGGCCACCCCGCCAAACAGGAACAGCGTGAACGGCAGGTCGAGGATGGCATAGCGGGCCAGACCGAAGACCCCGGCGTTGGTTGCCAGCATCAGCGCCGCCATCGCGCCAACCGAGACGCCGAACAGTTCCGCCCCCAGCCATCCGGTGATGCCGACCAGCAGGACGCCGGCGACGGCCGGCGCGACCCGTGCCGCCGCCTCCGAGTCTGGCGCGATGTTCATGGCGGCGCCCTGCAGCCAGTAGAACAGGATCGGCTTGTCGAAGAACGGCCGCCCGTTGTAGAACGGCGCGAACAGGTCGCCGGTCTCGATCAGCTCATGCGTGGTCTGCGCGTAGTGCGCCTCGTCCGGGTCCCAGAAGGACGCGCCGCCCAGCCGCCAGAAGAGCACGACATACAGGAGCACGGCACAGCCGAGGACGACGACGAGCGGTCGAAACGGGACGGGACGCTGGGCAAATGTCGGCACGGGCGAGGCGCCGGATTATAGCGTCATTGCTGGAGCGGCGACTTGGCGTCCACCTTCCCGGAGGCTGCGATGCGATGCACTACCTGCATTCCTCGAGAATGCCGCTCGACTTCGGTCGCCTCCTGGAATTCGTCCGCCAGTTCTACTCCAGCCCCGGCTGCTAATATTCAGGCAGGCGCATGGCAGGGTGGCGACGAATCGGATCGAGGCTGGGACGCACACTGGCCGTTGCGGTGCTCGGCGGGCTTGGGCTCGTCGTCGCCCTCGCGCTGCTCCTGCAGACACCCTGGGCCCACAGCCAGCTCCGCAGCCTCGTCGTCAGCCAGGCCAACAACTACCTGACGGCTACGCTCGAGATCGACCGCCTGCGTGGCTCGCTCTTCCGCGGCGTCGAACTCGAAGGCGTACGGCTGCGCCGCGGCGACGCGACGCTGGTGGCCATCGACCGTGTGGAGGTCAGCTACAGCCTGCGTGAGCTGATCGATGAGGGCACGGTCATTCGCCGGCTGGCACTCACCCGCCCGCGCGTCGTCGCCGCAAAGGACGCCGACGGTCGCTGGAACCTCGGCGCCCTGGTGCGTCCTCGCCCCTCCGGTCCCGGGCGTCCCATCCGTATCGATCGCATCGACGTCGTCGAGGGCGCGGTCGTCCTGCACGACAAGCTGGCGTTCGGTGCGGCCAACGTGCCGGCCTCGTTCAGCAACCTGAACATGCAGTTCTCCGTCACGTACAAGCCGGTCGGCTGGACCTTCGACTTCGTCTCTGCGGCCGTTGCCGGCGCCGAGCCGACACTCGACGTGCGCGCGCTGTCCGGCGCGGTCTCGAGCGGCGACGAGGGCTGGCTGTTCCGCGCCTTGCACGTGACCACGGCGCGCAGCGAGTTCACGCTCGACGGACGGGTCGACCGTCGCCAGACGCCCACGGTGCTCGACCTCGCCATCGATGCCCCGCGCGTCGCCTTCCAGGAGTGGGCCGGGGTACTCCACGGCCTGTCGAACATTGCCGTGGAGTCCGCGCTCGAGGCGCGCCTGGTGGGGCCGGTGGCCGCGATGGACACGACGCTCGACGTGCGGTCGACCGGCGGCGACATTCGCGCCCGTCTGGTGCTGGACAGCACGGTGCCAGGCTGGCACGCTCGTGGGTCGGCCACGGTGCGGCGCCTCGATCTCGCCCGCTGGCTGAACCGTCCCGATCGCCCGTCGGACATCACGGGCGACGCCGACGTCGACATCGACCTCGAGTTGGGCGGGCACTTCCCGCGTGGGTCGTACGCGTTTCGCGGGTCGCACGCCGGCTACCTCGAATACGAGGCCGTCGACGTGGTGGCGCGCGGGACGATCACGGACACCGACGTGCACATCGCCAGCGCCACGGCCACGGCCTACCGAGCGAAGGTGCGGCTCGTCAACAGCTCGCTGACGATCGATGCCCCGTACAGCTATCACTTCGTTGGCAACGCGAACGGCGTCGATCTGCGCTACGTGCCGACGAGCGTGCCGGTGCCTCACGTCGAGAGCACGTTGGCCTTCGCCTACGACGTCACGGGACAATTCGCCGAGCCGTTCATTCGCGGCGATGCGACCTTCTCCGACTCGGTCTTTCTCGGCGCCCAGCTCGGCGCCGGCGCGACCGGCTTCATCGACACGCAGACGGCGCCGTTCCGCTACCGGGGCGAAGGACCGCTATCCGGGATCGATCTCAACCACTTCGGCCGCGAGCTCGACATCGCATGGATGCAGGAGCCCCGCTACGCCGGAATGGTGGCGGGCCGCTTCCACGTGGACGGGGCCGGCGCCGAACTGCCGACGATGCGGCTGACCGGCGGCGGACGGCTCGACGAGGCATCGCTCTTCTCGGGCCGGTTGTCGAACGCCGAGGTGACGGTGTCGATTGCGGACGGTTCGCTCGACGGTACCTACGACGGCGACCTGCTCGGCATCGATCCCCGCATCCCGATGCAGGATCCGCTGTACGACGCGCGCCTCACCGGCCTCGCGCGTGCCCGCTTCGCCGTGCGCGACCTGATGGTGCGCGCGCCCGAGCTCGACGACTACACCATCGATGCCACGCTCGATCTCAGGCACTCGGTGGTGCGAATGGTCGATGTGACGCGCGGCTCGGTTCAGGCCTCGATGGCCAACAGCACCATGCGCATCGCGCAGTTGGAGACGAGCGGCGCCGGGGCGGATGTGCAGGCCAGCGGCACGCTTGAACTCGACGGCGTTCGCAGTTCGTCGCTCGACTACCGCGTGACACGCGCCGACCTCTCGAAGCTCGAGGCGCTACTCGGCCGCGGTCTCGCCGGTGAGGCCGTCACCATTGGGCGCCTGACCGGGACGACCGAGCGCATGCGGTTCCAGGGCGACGGCAGCGTCAGCCGGCTCTCGGCATCTGGCGTGGAGGTGCTGACCGCCAACGCTTCCTACGATCTTGCCGTCCCGTCCGGCGATCCGGCCAGCACGCGCGGATCGGTGAAAGCCCACCTGTCGGTCGTGAAGGCGTTCGGACAGGCGTGGCAATCGATCGATGGCGCGTCGTCGTACGACGGCCGCACCCTCGACGCCGCCTTCGACGGGGTGTTGAGCAACGGTCTCACCACGGCACTCAAAGGGCTCTTTGCGCTCGACCCGCGCGCCCAGCGTGTTGACATCGACCGTCTGTCCTTGACGGCGGCGAAGACCGCCTGGACGCTGGCGCCTGGCGTGCGGCCGCGCATCGAGTGGACCGACGCCGCGGTGGTGGTGGCGGGCCTCGAGTTGGTGAACCAGGCACGCGGCGCCGAGCGGCTGACGGCGAACGGCAACTGGACCAGCGACGGCCGCGGCCGCATGCTGCTGACCGCGCGCGGGCTGTTGCTCGATGCGCTGTTCGAGGACGGGGCGCTGCCGGCGCGCTACGGCGGCCTGCTGGATGCCACCGCGACCCTCGGCGGGACCTCCGAGCAGCCGACCGTGTCGTCGGACTTCACGATCACGCAGGGGCGCGTCCGCCGCCTGGCCTACCAGCGCTTTGGCGGGCATGTCGATTACCGCGACGAACTCTTCACGGTCGATGTTCGGCTCGATCAGGACGCGGGCGTCTGGCTCACCGGCGCCGGCGATCTGCCGCTCAGTCTCTTCGACCCCACGCGCACCGTGACGCCGATGCGTCTGGCCGTGAAGTCGAGCCCGGTCAGCCTGACGCTGCTCGAGGGGGTGACGGATGTCGTGCGCAATGTCACCGGTGACATGACGCTGGACGTCACCGTTATCGGCAGTAGTCGCGACCCGCACTTCGCTGGACGCGTCGAGCTGCACAATGCCTCCTTCGACGTGGTGGCCTCCGGCGCGCGCTACCGCAACGGACGGCTGGCCCTGGCGCTCGCCAGCGACCGCGTCGGCGTGGAAGCGCTGCATGTGGAGGACGAGAATGGGCACACGCTCGACGTCAGCGGCAGTCTCGGCACGCACGATCTTCGCGTCGGCGATCTGCAGGTGGCCGTGAACGCCCGTGACTTCCAGGTGCTCCGCAACGAGTTCGGCCGCGTCGACGTCGACGCGCAACTGACCCTGGCTGGCGAGTTCGAGTCGCCGAAGCTGACCGGCCGCGCCACGGTGACGGGTGGCTCAGTGAACGTCGACCGCATCCTTGACCGTGCGCTGTTCCAGCCCTACGCCACCCAAGCGCAGGCCGCGGCGCCGACGGTGGACATCGACCCGATCGTTGCGCTGAATCCGTGGGAACGCATGGGGATGGACATCGAGCTGCACGTGCCAGGCACGCTGCGCATGCTCGGCGAGAACGTGCAGGTGTCGCCCGGTACGCCGCTCGGCCTCGGCAATATCAACCTGCGGGCCTTCGGCGACCTGTATCTCTACAAGGACCCGGCGAAGCCGATGTACGTGAACGGCGCATTCGACTCGTTGTCAGGCACTTACGTGTTCCAGGGACGACGGTTCGACCTCGACCCGGTCAGCTCGATCAACTTTCGCGGCGACCTGAACCCGGAGCTGTATGTGGCGGTGAACCGGCTGATCTCCGGGGTCGAGACCCGCGTGCAGATCGTCGGGCCACTGCGGCAGCCTGAATTGCGACTGAGCAGCACGCCGCCGCTCGATCCATCCGATATCCTCTCGCTCATCGTCTTTAACACCTCGACGAACGAGTTATCGGCGCTGCAGCAGCAACAACTGGCGGTGCGGGCGGGAACGCTGGCGGCCGGCTTCATCGCGGCACCGATGGTGTCGGCGCTCGAGCGGACGCTTGGCATCGACACGCTGGAGATTGAACCTGGCGCTGACATCCGCGGTGGTCCGCGCGTGACGGTCGGCAACGAGATTGCGCCCGGTCTGGTCGCGCGGTTCAGCCGCCAGTTCGGCGAAGCTGACTACGACGAAGCGACGCTCGAGTACTACCTGTCGCGTATCCTGCGCATCCGCGCCACGTTCTCCGACGCGGGCACGCTGAGCGCCCGCTCGCCGTTCCGGCGCGTCGAGCGGGCCGGCGTCGACCTGCTGCTGTTCTTCAGCTTCTAGTCTGGTCCGGCTGAAGCCGGACACTACGCGATACTCGGGCCGTCGTAGTGTCCGGCTTCAGCCGGACCTCACTTCGTCAGGTTCAGCGCTGTCGCGCCGGCGCCGATGTTCACTTCCTTCTCGACCTTTTGCGCCCCTGCATAGACGGTCGCCTTGTAGGGGCCGTTCGGGACGTTGGCGATACTGAACGCGCCGGACGGATCGGCGACGACGGTCCAGGGGGTGGTCGTCGACAGGATCTGCGCCGACATGCCCGGATGGATGTCGCAGCCAACGTCGTAGAAGCCGTCGCGCTCGAACGTGTGCGTGAACGTCTCTCCTGTCGGGATCGCCACATTGAACGCCGATTCCCTGGTCTCGTCGTCCTTCACCCGCACGTTGTGCAGGACCTCGTCGTGATTGACGAAGTCGACCGGTTGGCCGGTGCGGACGAGCAGAATCGACGGGATGAAGGTCTGCTGCACCTGGTCCATGGTCGGCGTCGTCGTCTGAGGCGTCGGCGTGCCGCCGCCGATCGGTTCGAGGATCACGAGCGACGGGAAGTTGCCGGAGGCCGGCGGCGCGGTGCCGGTGATGTTCTGGGAGCCGGTGTCGGCCGCGGCGATGGCCGGGGTCGCGGAGTCGGCGGGTGCCGTCACACACCCGGCGGTGGCGACGGCGGCTGCGAGCAGGATGGCGGGGATGAGACGGAACATCCTCGGAGTGTAGCGGTAACTGCGCCGGTGCCGCGGTTCCTGCCGACGGGCGTTCGTGCCATCATGACGGCAGACCTCCATGACACATGTCGACCCCGTCTGCCTGATGGAAATCGAGGAAGAGGATTCCGTCGGTACTGTTCAGTACGAAGGAGTCACTTACCACTTCTGCGCCGACGTCTGTCTCGAGCGATTCCAGGAGGACCCGGCTCAGTTCCTCACCGGTCAGCCCTACGTGGCGCCACCGCCCGTTGTCGGCGAAGGTGAGACGGTGCAGTACACCTGCCCCATGGACCCGGAGATCGTCCGCGACGCGCAAGGTCCCTGCCCCGTCTGCGGCATGGCGCTCGAGCCGATGGTCATCACGCTCGACGCCGGTCCGAACCCCGAACTCGTCGACATGACCCGCCGATTCTGGATTGCCGCGGCACTGGCGGCGCCAGTCTTCGTGCTGACGATGGCCGACATGCTGATGGGCGGCCTGCTGGGCATGTCGCGCGTCGGACTTGTGAACTGGGTGGGGCTCATCCTCTCGACGCCCGTGGTGTTCTGGGCCGGCCGGCCGTTCTTTGAACGGGCGTGGATCTCGTTCGTGAATCGCAGCCCGAACATGTTCACGCTGATCGCGCTCGGCACCGGCTCGGCCTATCTCTTCAGCGTGATTGCGACGCTCGCGCCCGGACTGTTCCCGGAGAGCCTCCGCATGCACGGCGCGGTCGACACCTACTTCGACACGGCGGCGGTGATCACCGTGCTCGTGCTGCTCGGGCAGGTACTGGAACTGCGTGCTCGCGACCAGACCGGTTCGGCGATCAAGCAGTTGCTCGGTCTTGCGCCGAAGACGGCGCGCGTCGTTCGCGGCGCCGACGAGGTGGATGTGCCGCTCGCCGAGGTGCGGATCGGCGACCGCTGCCGCGTGCGCCCCGGCGAAAAGGTGCCGGTCGATGGTGTCGTGGTCAGCGGTTCGACGGCGATCGACGAGAGCATGGTCACCGGCGAGCCGATTCCGTCCGAGAAGGGGCCGGGTTCGCGCGTCACCGGCGGCACCATCAACGCCACCGGCTCAATTGTGTTCACGGCCGACCGTGTTGGCCGCGAGACGCTGCTCTCGCAGATTGTGCGGATGGTTAGCGAAGCGCAGCGGAGCCGCGCGCCGATCCAGCGGCTCGCCGACCGCATCGCCGCCTGGTTCGTGCCGGCGGTTGTGGCTGTCGCGATTCTCGGCTTCGTCACCTGGATGGCGGTCGGGCCTGAGCCGAAGCTCGCGCATGCGCTGGTGGCCAGCGTCGCGGTCCTGATCATCGCCTGTCCCTGCGCGCTTGGGCTCGCCACGCCGATGGCGATCATGGTGGGTACGGGCCGCGGCGCGATCGCCGGTGTGCTGGTGCGACAGGCGGAGGCGCTCGAGCGGCTCGAGCAGGTCGACACCCTTGTCATCGACAAGACCGGCACGTTGACCGAGGGCCGGCCGACGCTGTCAGTGGTGCGCGCGGTCGGATCCATCAGCGAGGACGACGCACTCCGGGTCGCAGCGTCGCTCGAGCAATCGAGCGAACATCCGCTGGCGGCGGCGATCGTGGCCGGCGCACGCGCCCGTCATCTCGAACTGGCGCCGGTCGCCGCCTTCCGCGCTGTGCCAGGCAAGGGGATCGACGGCGAGGTGTCCGGCACGTACTACGCGCTCGGCAACGGCGCGATGATGGCCGACGCGTCTGTACGGCTCGACGCCGTGAGCGCCGCGGCCGAGGCGCTGCGGCAGGAGGGGCACACCGTCATGTACATGGCCGGAAACGGCCGCGTGCTCGCTCTGTTCGGCGTCTCCGACCCGGTGAAGGGCACCACGCCTGAGGCGATTGCGTCGCTGCACGCCGAGGGGCTGCGCATCGTGATGCTGACCGGCGATAACGCGACCACGGCTCGCGCCGTCGCCGCGATGCTTGGCATCGACGATGTGCGGGCTGACGTCCTCCCTGCCGGCAAGCGCGACATCATTCGTCAGCTTCAGGCCGAGGGGCGCGTGGTCGCCATGGCCGGCGACGGCATTAACGATGCGCCTGCGCTGGCCGAGGCGGCCGTGGGTATTGCGATGGGCACCGGCACCGATGTCGCCATGGAAAGCGCCGGCATCACGCTGGTGAAAGGCGACCTGCGCGGGCTCGTCCGCGCGCGGCGCCTGTCACGCGCGACGATGCGCAACATCCGGCAGAACCTGTTCCTGGCGTTCGTCTACAACGCGGTCGGTGTGCCGGTGGCGGCCGGCATCCTGTATCCGCTGACCGGCACCGTCATCAGCCCCATCTGGGCCAGCGCCGCCATGACCCTCAGTTCGGTCTCGGTCATCGCCAACGCGCTCCGTCTTCGGCGAGTGAGGCTCTGAGACGCTGTCACGCCGGGCCCGATTGAGGCATCCTAAGGGTGACAGGATTGGAGAACACGATGGCCATCGACCCAGTTTGCAAGATGCAGGTGGACGAGCAGAAGAATGCCGGCACCAGCGATTACAACGGCAAGACCTATTACTTCTGCGCGCCGGGCTGTAAGCGGAAGTTCGACGCCGACCCCGAGAAGTACCTGAAGTTCGCCTGATCTAGCTGCCGGCGAGTTCGAACGCGCCGGCGAGCAATTCGTACGAACGCACGCGTGCGGCGTGGTCGTAGGTAATGGTCACGACCATCACCTCGTCCGCGCCGTACTCCGCCGCCACCTCTTCGAGCTTCTCCCGGACCAGCCGCGGATTGCCGACGATCGCACGCCGTCGCTGGATGATCGTCTCCAGCAGATGGGCGTTCGCCTGCAGGAACGCGAGCGACTCCTCTACCGGCGGCACCTGAATCGGATTGCCGTTCAGGAAGTGCGCAAACGCCATCCGGGAACTCGACGCCAGGCGCACGGCCTCCTCATCGGTCTCGGCACACAACGCCCACACGGCGACCACCACCTTCGGTTGCGCCAGATTGCTCGAGGGGACGAAGCGCTCGACATAGCGGTG